>Ga0310345_10001272_pt1 | contig 28979 bp, 22 predicted proteins | sample HC15DNA20500_MG_FD_204667 | JGI IMG/M metagenome (GOLD analysis project Ga0310345, IMG submission 204667) | Marine microbial communities from station ALOHA, North Pacific Subtropical Gyre - HC15-DNA-20-500_MG | ecosystem: Environmental > Aquatic > Marine > Oceanic | place: Pacific Ocean: North... | reverse complement strand
GTCGCCTTGCCCATCGCTGTCCTCTTTTTCTCGGTAGGCTGGGGGTGGTTGCTTAGCTCAGTCGGCTCAGCCGTTGGCCGCCATGATCTCTTCGGCCTTCGACTTCGGAACCTCGTCGTAGTGCGCAAACTGCATCGTGTACACGGCCCGTCCCTGGCTCATCGAGCGAAGCGTGGTCGAGTACCCGAACATCTCACCGAGCGGCACCGAAGCGCCGATGACGCGCGCACCCGCACGCTCGGTCATACCGCCAACCTTGCCCCGACGGGCCGATAGGTCGCCGATGATGTCTCCCATGTAGTCGGCCGGCGTCACGACCTCGACGTCCATGATCGGCTCCAGCAGGACCGGCTTGGCTTTCTTGATGCCCGCCTTGAGGGCCATCGAGCCGGCAATCTTGAACGCCATCTCGCTCGAGTCGACATCGTGGTACGAGCCGTCAATGAGCTCGACCTTTACATCGATGACCGGATAACCAGCGAGTACGCCCGAGTCGAGTGCGTCGCGTAGCCCCGCCTCGACGGAGCTGATGTACTCTCGAGGAATCGAGCCACCGTGGATCTTGTCCTCGAAGATGAAGCCCGAGCCCGGTGTTCCCGGCTCGATGTTGATGACCACGTGGCCGTACTGACCGCGCCCACCCGTTTGGCGGACAAATCGGCCTTCCACTTTTTCCGCGCGATTGCGGATCGTCTCACGGTACGCGACCTGCGGTCGACCGATGTTGGCCTCGACGCCAAACTCGCGCTTGAGGCGATCGACGATGATCTCGAGGTGCAGTTCGCCCATGCCCGAGATGATGGTCTGGTTCGTCTCCGGATCGGTGAAGACGCGGAAGGTCGGGTCTTCATCAGTGAGCTTGACCAGTCCGTTCGTAAGCTTGTCCTGATCCGCCCTCGTCCTAGGCTCGATCGCCACCGCAATGACCGGCTCCGGGAAGCTCATCGCCTCCAGGATGATCGGGTGGGTCTCGACGCACAGGGTGTCGCCGGTCTTCACCTGCTTGAGGCCGATCGCAGCTGCGATGTCACCCGCGAATACCTCTTCTCGCTCTTCACGCTTGTTGGCGTGCATCTGCAGGATCCGGCCGACGCGCTCTCTCCGACCCTTGCTGGCGTTGTACACGTAGCTGCCGGCGGGTAATGAGCCGGAGTACACCCGGAAGAAAGTCAACTTACCGACGTACGGGTCGGTCGCGATCTTAAACGCCAAAGCCGCGAAGGGAGCGTCGTCACTCGCCTCACGGCTTTCGAAGGTCTCATCATGCTGCGGCAGATGCCCCTGGATGGCTGGCACGTCTACCGGCGACGGCAAATAGTCGATGACGCCGTCGAGCAGCGTCTGTACGCCTTTGTTCTTGAAGGCCGAGCCACAGAAGACAGGAAAGAGCACGCCCTTGATGGTCGCCGCGCGGATCGCGTGACGGAGGTCGTCGTTCGATAGCTCCTCACCCGCCAGGTATTTCTCGATGAGGTCGTCGTCGTGCTCGACCGCGGCCTCGAGCAGCGTGTGACGCAACTCCTCGACCGTGTCGACGAGTCCGTCAGGGACCGGGCCCTCGCTGAACTTCGAGCCCATCTCGTCTTCGTAGATGATCGCCTTCCGCTCGACGATATCGACGACCCCTGTGAAGAGCTCACCCTCACCCAGCGGGTACTGGACCGGATACGCGTTCGCCCCCAAGCGCTCGTTCATCATGCCGACGACATTCACGAAGTCAGCGCCGACTCGGTCCATCTTGTTGACGAATGCGATGCGGGGAACCGTGTAGCGGTCGGCCTGCCGCCAAACCGTCTCTGACTGGGGCTCCACACCACCCACGGCGCAAAAAACGGCCACTGCACCGTCCAGAACGCGCAGCGACCGTTCCACCTCAGCCGTGAAATCCACGTGGCCGGGCGTGTCGATAATGTTGATTCGGTAATCGGTATCATTGCGTAGCCACTGAGCCGTGGTTGCGGCGGAGGTGATCGTGATCCCCCGCTCCTGCTCCTGCTCCATCCAGTCCATGGTCGCAGCACCATCGTGCACCTCGCCCACGCGATGCACCCGTCCCGTGTAGAACAGAATGCGCTCGGTGGTCGTGGTCTTACCGGCGTCGATATGCGCCATGATGCCGATGTTGCGAAGCTGCGGCAGTGGCGTTTTCCTGGGCATCTATCTAGGTCCTTCTCTGTCTATAATCCGTCGGTCATTGCTTCATGGGGCACAAAAAAAGGAGCGCGGCTTCTGCCGCTGCGGCCGTAAGGGCCCACAGTCGTCCGCGCTCCTTCGATCGGAGAGGGCCCCGGTTCCCGAAGAACGGGGGCCATCGCGTCCCAAGTTGTCTTTGCACCCCATAGCGGCGGCGCGGCCTACTAGTCGATCGCTACCAGCGGTAGTGCGCGAACGCCTTGTTCGCTTCAGCCATCCGGTGCGTGTCGTCCTTCTTCTTGATCGTCGTGCCCTCGCCGCGTGATGCGGCCAAAAGCTCTGCAGCCAACCGCTCGGCCATGCTCTTCTCCGAGCGGTTACGTGCGTATGAAATCAACCATCGCGTCGCCAACGCAGCGCGGCGCTCCGGACGAACCTCGATCGGCACTTGGTACGTAGCGCCACCGACACGGCGGCTCTTTACCTCGAGCGCCGGCTTTGCATTGGTCAATGCCTGCTCGAACACCTGCACCCCCGGCTGACCGGTTCGCTGCTCGAGAATCTCAACCGCATCGTAGAAGATCTTCTCGGCGACCGACTTCTTGCCGTCCAGCATCAAGTTGTTGATGAACTTGGTGACAGTACGTGATTCGAAGTGCGGGTCGGGAGGAGTCTCCCTCTTTTCAGCCCTGGAACGACGGCTCATCTATTCTTGCCTTATTTGGGCCGCTTGGCCCCGTACTTGGAGCGTCCCTGGCGACGATCGTTGACCCCTGAAGTATCCAGCGTACCGCGAATAATGTGGTACCGGACCCCCGGAAGGTCCTTCACTCGGCCGCCACGAATGAGCACGATCGAGTGCTCCTGGAGATTGTGTCCCTCACCCCCGATGTAGGCGGTGACCTCGAACCCACTCGTGAGCCGCACACGAGCAACTTTTCGAAGCGCCGAGTTGGGCTTCTTCGGAGTCGTCGTATACACACGTGTGCAGACACCGCGCTTCTGCGGGCTCCGCTGAAGAGCCGGGGCTTTGTTCTTTTTCTCAACAACCTTACGGCCCTTTCTCACGAGCTGATTGATCGTCGGCATTTGCCCTCTGATCGTGAAAAAAAACGCGCCTTCCGGCGCGTCGTAGTTGGCTCTTCGCTGTCGTTGCGAATCGCTGGTCCGACTAGAGCATGTAAAGGTAGACGGGGGTCTCAGGGGTGTCAACGGATGCTAGCATCCAACCCAAGCCCGCCCACTCGCGTGCTACGCGAAGAGATCAATCGTGGTGAGTGCGGAGCCCTCAAGCCGCGGCGGTCAGCGCCCGGAGGGAGGGGGCTTGAACCAGGGTACCTCCGTCAAAGTTCGGTCGTGGATTCTGTAGTCCACCAGAGCTTCTGGATCTAGGGCGAAAGAAGCACTGAGTGAGAGGCGGATCGCGAAGAGATAGTCACACGCGACGTGGAAGTCCTCGTGAAACCCGCCAAGACACTCGAACGCGGCACGGTCGACGAGTACCGTCGAAAGCCGCACGAAGTTCTCCTTGAGCAGGCGTTTCGTGATAGTCCCCTCCTTGGGGCGATGACGGCTGAGGTACGCACCGGGCACACGGCCCGCACCATCAATCACGCGACAGTCACTGTATACGAGCGCCGCACCGGTTTCAGACCTCAGGCGCAGCTGGCGCTCGAGCTTGTCGGGCCGCCAGAGATCGGCGGCGTCCGCGAATGCCAGCACGTCACCTTGGGCCCGGCTCGCCGCGAGATGGCGCGCCGGTCCGGGAGCTGTGCCGGTCGGTGCCTCGATCACCCGGATGCGATCGTCGTCGATCGCTGAGACCTCCTGCAGGCTTCTGTCGCTCGAATCCACATTCACGAATAAAAGCTCCAGGGGCGCCTTCTGAGCCAGGATACGCTCGACCGCGTGACGCACGAAGGGCATTCCGTTCCGGCAGGGCATGATCACAGAGACCAGCGGTCTGCCCGAAAGTCGGGGCGTAGTGCTCATTACGCAAAAGTAACCGTGTGCCTCGCGACACAATATGAAAAGAGGGGCGCCCCCGGCAGGAAGGCGCCCCCCAAACACGTTGGCCCGCTAGGCCGTCTAGTCCGACTCCTCGCCTACCCCTAGCCCGGCCACCAGCTCTCCGGGCTCGCCCAACGGGATGATCTCTTCGTCGTAGAACGACTGTTCGACCATGAACTCGACCGACTGGTAGCGGTGCGCACCCGTCCCGGCTGGGATCAGGTGACCAATGATGATGTTCTCCTTGAGACCAGTGAGCTGGTCGAGCGCACCGCGTACTGCGGCATCGGTGAGCACCCTGGTGGTCTCCTGGAACGAGGCCGCCGAGATAAAGGACTCTGTCGTGAGGCTCGCTTTCGTGATGCCCAGCAGAAGCGGCTCGGAACGGGCTGGTTTCGTGCCCTCCTCGATAGCCTTCTGGTTCACGGTACGGAACTCCACGCGGTCGACGTTCTCGCCTTCCAGAAGTTGAGTCTCGCCAGCATCGGTGACCCGCACTTTCTGGAGCATCTGACGAACGATGACGCCAATGTGCTTGTCGTTGATCTTGACGCCCTGGAGTCGGTAGACCTCCTGGATCTCGTTCAGCAAGTATTCCTGCACCGCGCGCGGCCCCTTGATGCGCAGGATGTCGTGTGGGTTGATCGGGCCCTCGCTCAGACGGTCCCCGGCGCGGACTCGGTCGCCCTCGTGCACGCGCATGTGCTTTCCGACCTGAACCGGATAGGTCCTGAGCTCGCCAATTTCCGGCGTGACGTGGACCTCACGCTTGCCGCGCTTGATGTCGCCGAAGCTGACCTCACCGTCGATCTCGGTGATGACCGCTGGATCCTTCGGTCGCCTGGCCTCGAACAGCTCGGCGACCCGGGGCAGACCACCGGTGATGTCGCGCGTCTTATAAACCTCGCGACTGATCTTTGCGACCGTGTCGCCCGGCTTGATCTCGTCTCCATCGTGCACGGTGAGTTGCGCACCGACCGGGATGATGAACTCGCGAAGCTTCTCCCGCTTCTTCGTACTCTTCCGGATGTGAATAGTCGGGTGGAGTTTCTTCTCTCGATCCTCGATGATCGTCTTCTGGCGCCGACCGGTAGACTCGTCCAACTCCTCGCGCATCGTCTGCTCGTCGACGATGTCGACGAACTCGATCACGCCGGCCGAGTCTGCGACGATGGGCTCCGAGTACGGATCCCAACTGAACAAGAGGTCTCCAGCTTCGATCTCCTCCTCCTCCTCCACGGCCAGCGTCGCGCCGTAGGGAACCGAGAGGCGACTACGGACAGAACCGTCTTGCGTCTTGAGAAGGATTTGCCCTTCCCGCGAAGTAATGATCCGCTCACCGTCTTGTGTCACGACCGTGGTCACGCGCTCGAGGCCTACGATGCCCCTGATCTTCGACTTGCGCTGCGTCTGCGCCGCGATGCGAGACGCTGTACCACCGATATGGAACGTACGCAGCGTGAGCTGCGTGCCCGGCTCACCGATCGATTGTGCAGCGAGAATACCCACCGCCTCACCCGTGTCGACCATCTTCATCGTCGCAAGGTTGCGGCCATAGCACATCTTGCACGTACCGCGCTTCGCCTCACAGGTGAGCACAGAACGAATCTTCACCATCTGGAGACCCGCATCCTCGATGGCATCTGCCTTGTCCTCGAGAATGAGCGCGCCCGCCTTGACCAAGAGCTCTCCGTCGATCGGGTCGTAGACGTCCTCGAGCGCCACATTGCCGACGATGCGGTCCGCGAGCGACTCGATGATGTCCTCGCCTTCCTTCAGCGCCGTCATCTCGAGCCCTAGAATCGTTCCGCAGTCGTCGGTTATCACCGTCACGTCCTGCGCAACGTCGACCAGGCGGCGCGTGAGATAGCCCGCATCGGCAGTCTTGAGCGCTGTGTCGGCCAGACCCTTGCGGGCACCGTGCGTGGAGATGAAGTACTCCACCACCGACAGCCCTTCTCGGAAGTTCGACTTGATCGGGCTCTCGATGATCTCACCGATACCACCTGTGAGCTTCTTCTGCGGTTTGGCCATCAGCCCCCGCATCCCGGCGAGTTGACGCATCTGGTCCCGGTTACCGCGGGCGCCGGAGGTCATCATCATGTACACCGGGTTGAAGCCACCCTTGGAGCGCTCGAGGCGGCGGACCATGGCGTCAGCCACGTCGTTGTTCGCATGGGTCCAGGTATCGATCACCTTGTTGTAGCGCTCGCCGTTCGAGATGAAGCCGCTGCCGTACGCCTTCTGGAACCGAGCTATCTGCTCGTCGGCCTCTTTGAGAATCTCCGCTTTCTCCTGGGGCACTTCCAAGTCGTCGATTCCAACGCTGATGCCGCCCCTGGTGGCGTAGCGGAACCCGAAGTCTTTGAGGTCGTCCAAGAAAGCCGGAGTCTCGGCGAGACCGATCTTGTCGAAGCAGTCGAAGACTAGGTCACCCAACTCCTTCTTCCCGAACGTGCGGTTCATAAAGCCGAGTTGGTCGGGGATGATGGAATTGAAGAGCACTCGGCCCGCAGCCGTGCGCACCCAGTATCCGTTTTCCTCGCCGTGCTGCTCTCCGACCCAGTAGTACACTGGGCTCTGGAACGTCAACCTCTCCTGGACGAGCGCCATCTCGATCTCGCCATACGAGGACACGTGAGGCGCGCCCTCATAGATCTCGTCCAACTTGGCGTCCGCGGCTTCGCGTCGTGCCTTGGGCCCTTTCGAGTCGTTCACCACTTTCTCCAGATCCGTGATCTTGAGACCCGGATTGGTCAGGTAGTGCGCGCCGATGACCATGTCCTGCGTCGGTGCCGCAACGGGACGGCCGTTGGACGGCAGTAGGATGTTGTTGGACGCCAGCATGAGGACGCGAGCCTCGAGCTGGGCTTCATACGACAGCGGCAAATGTACCGCCATCTGGTCTCCGTCGAAGTCCGCGTTGAATGCCGCGCACACCAGCGGGTGGATACGAATCGCCTTGCCCTCGACGAGCACCGGCTCGAAAGCCTGGATGCCCAGTCGGTGGAGGGTCGGCGCACGGTTCAACAGAACCGGGTGATCCTTGATGATGTCCTCGAGGACTTCGTAAACCTGCGGGTCGGCGCGCTCCACGATCTTCTTGGCGCGCTTGACCGTCTCGGCCTCGCCGCGCTTCTCGAGCTCGTGGATGATGAACGGCTTGAACAGCTCGACCGCCATCGCCTTGGGCAAGCCACACTGATGCAGCTTGAGCTCCGGCCCGACTACGATGACAGAGCGGCCCGAGTAGTCCACGCGCTTGCCCAACAGGTTCTGCCTGAAGCGACCCTGCTTGCCTTTCAACATGTCGCTGAGCGACTTGAGCGGACGCTTGCCGCGGCCACGGATCGCCTTCGATCGGCGTCCGTTGTCGAAAAGTGCGTCGACAGCCTCCTGCAGCATGCGCTTCTCATTGCGGAGGATGACCTCCGGCGCGCGCATAGCGATGAGCTTCTTGAGCCGGTTGTTCCTGTTGATGACCCGCCGGTACAAGTCGTTCAAGTCCGACGTCGCGAAACGACCGCCGTCGAGCGGAACGAGCGGACGAAGATCGGGCGGAATGACCGGAACCACGTCCATGATCATCCATTCTGGACGGTTCCGCGTATCGGCGGTGTCGCCGGAATTACGCAACGCGTCCACGACCTTGAGCCGCTTGAGCTTCTTCTTCTTCCGGTGCTGGGACGTTTCGTGCACGATCTCGTAGCGCAGCCACGCGGCTAGGCGGTCGAGCCCGCGTCCATCGGCATTCCGGTCCTTGATTTTCTTGTCCGGGGTGTCCAGCAGCTTGAGCAGAGTCCGCGCCGCCTCGGCACCAATCTCGGCCTTGAACTGTTCGTCGTTCTCGTCTCGCGCTTTCACCCGCAGATCGTAGTACTCGTCTTCGTCAAGCAGGTCCTGGAACTCCACCTCCTGCTTTCCGGGATGCGTAACCACGTAAGCCGCGTAGTAGATGACCTTCTCTAGGTCGCGCAGCGTCATGCCGAGCAGGTAGCCGAGCTGACTCGGCAGCGTCTTGAAGAACCAGATGTGCGCCACGGGCACCGCGAGCTCGATATGCCCCATGCGCTCGCGTCGCACCTTGGAGAGCGTCACTTCGACGCCACAGCGGTCGCAAACGTGACCGCGGAAGCGGATGCGCTTGAACTTACCGCAGTGGCACTCCCAGTCCTTCACCGGCCCGAAAATTCGCTCGCAGAACAGACCATCACGTTCCGGCTTGAACGAGCGGTAGTTGATCGTCTCGGGCTTCACGACCTCGCCGAACGACCAACCGCGAACCTCCTCGGGCGAAGCGAGCTTGACCCGAATGAACTCGAAGTCAGATCCGCTCTGATCGCGGGCCCTTGGGAAATCGATCATTTACTCTTCCTCCCCGAGCGTTACGCTCAGGCCGAGAGCCTGAAGTTCTTTTACGAGCACGTTGAACGACTCCGGTATTCCGGGCGTGGGCATGTTGTCGCCTTTCACGATAGCTTCGTAGACCTTCGAGCGACCCTGCACGTCGTCCGACTTGACGGTGAGAATCTCCTGCAGCGTGTGCGCCGCGCCGTACGCCTCGAGCGCCCACACCTCCATCTCGCCGAAGCGCTGCCCGCCGAACTGTGCCTTACCGGCGAGCGGCTGCTGTGTGACCAGCGAATACGGCCCGATCGAGCGCGCGTGGATCTTGTCATCCACGAGGTGACTGAGCTTGAGCATGTACACCGAGCCAACGGTCACCGGGAAGTCGAAGCGGCGACCGCTGCGGCCATCTCGCAGGCGAATCTTTCCGTTGGGGTAGATCTCCGCGTGCTCCATGAGCTCGACGACCGCGTCGTCGAGACCCGACTTGATCGTCGAGCGGCCCTTGAGCTTCTGAATCGCAGGGAACATCGTCGCCATCTTTTCGTCCGACCGCGCCGAGATCTCTTCCGCGGCAGCGACCAGGAATCCACTGAGGTCGTCGACGAACTTCTGCTGCTTCTTACTCAGCTGGAGCGACAGATATGCGTCTAGCGATTGGCCGATACCGTGGGTGTGCCTCACCGTGTGCGTGCCGTTCCCATTCCCGTTCCCATCATCGCTGCCGCCCATGACGACGGGCAGCAGGTTGGCCACGGCCACCAGCTGTTCGATTCCGTCTCCCGCTACCGGGGGTTGGGCCTCGAGGTGCAGCGCATCCGTGACCCACTTCAGTCCGGCAAGCTTGAGTAGCGCGCCGACTTCATTCTCGGTGGCTCCTTGGAATACCGGAGTCTTGGACTCGAAGCCCAACACCTTGCCGGCCCAGCCGAGGTGGGTCTCCAGAATCTGCCCGACGTTCATGCGTGATGGCACACCAAGCGGATTGAGAACGATCTCGACCGGAGTCCCGTCGGGGAGAAACGGCATCTCCTCTTCCGGCACGATCCTGGCGATGATGCCTTTGTTCCCGTGGCGTCCAGCCATTTTGTCGCCGACGGAGATCTTCCTTTTCTCTCCGACATAGACCTTTACCAGCTGGACCACGCCCGGCGGAAGCTCGTCCGGCTGGAACACCTTGTCGATCTGCTGCTCGGTCTTCTCCTTGACCCGTTTGATGCGGCCTTGGGCCTCATCCACGAGGCATCGGACCTTCTCGCTGGCTTCCTTGTTCTGAAGCTTGAACGTCGTGAGGTCGACCTTCCTGAAGTTGATCTCTTCGATGCTCTTCTTGGTGAACTTCGCGCCCTCTTTCAAGAGCGGCTCGACCGTGCCCTTTTTCAACATCAAGCTCACGGTCTGCCGATTCAGAATGGTGCGTAGCTCATCATCACGCGCATCGGAAATCCTCTGAATCTCTTCACGCTCTAGCGTGCGCAAGTCACCGATCTTGGAGCCGTGCTCCTTCTCAAGAAGCGGATCGTCGATCCGGCGAGAGAACATCTTCACGTCGATGATCGTGCCCGTCATGCCCGGGGGCACGCGCAGCGACGAGTCCTTCACGTCCTTCGCTTTTTCACCGAAGATCGCGGTGAGTAGCTTCTCCTCGGGAGACAGCTCGGTCTCACCCTTCGGCGTGATCTTGCCGCACAAGATGTCGCCGGCCTTGACCCGCGCCCCGACGCGCACGATGCCGCGCTCATCGAGATCCACCAGGCTCTCCTCGGCCACGTTCGGGAGCTCGCGCGTGATCTCTTCCATTCCGCGCTTGGTGTCCCGGACGTGGAGCTCCAACTCTTGAATGTGAATCGAGGTGAAGACGTCGTCCTTCACCAGCTTTTCGCTGATGACGATCGCGTCCTCGTAATTCGACCCATACCAGGGCATGAACGCCACGAGCACATTGCGGCCCAGAGCGAGCTCGCCCGCATCTGTGCTGGGACCGTCAGCAATGATGTCGCCAGGCTTCACGACCTCCCCGATCGAGACCAGCGGACGCTGGTTGATCGCCGTGTCCTGGTTGGTTCGCCAGAACTTCTTGAGGCGATGCCGGTCGAACCGCGCAAGCTTGGCCAGCGGTTGGTCCGCCTGGCCCGGCTTGATGGAACCCGTGTCGACCAGGATTTCGTCGGCGGTGACATGTGCGACGGTGCCGCCCCGGCGTGCCGTGATCACGGCCCCGGAATCCGATGCCACTTTCGCTTCGAGACCCGTGCCCACGAGCGGCGCATCCGTATAGAGGAGCGGTACAGCCTGGCGTTGCATGTTCGAGCCCATCAGCGCCCGGTTCGCGTCGTCGTGCTCCAGGAACGGAATCAGCGCCGCAGCTACGGAAACCAACTGGTCGGGCGCAACATCCATGAAGTCGATGTCTTCAGGCCGGAGTAGCGGGAAATCACCTTTCGCGCGGCAGAGCACAAACTCCTTCAAGTAGTTGCCCTTGTCGTCGAGCGGCGCGTTGGCTTGGGCGATTCGGGCGTCTTCCTCCTCGTTGGCAGAAAGCCACTCGATCGTGCTCGTGACCTTGCCCTTCTTCACCACCCGGTACGGCGTCTCGACGAAGCCGAGGTTATTGATGCGCGAGTACGTGGTGAGCGACGTTATAAGCCCGATGTTCGGACCCTCTGGCGTCTCGATCGGGCACATGCGCCCGTAGTGGGAATAGTGCACGTCACGGACTTCGAAGCCCGCGCGCTCACGCGTCAGACCGCCCGGACCGAGCGCAGACAGCCGACGCTTGTGCGTCATCTCGGCGAGAGGGTTGGTCTGGTCCATGAACTGGCTGAGCTGCGACGAGCCAAAGAAGGCCTGAATCACGGCGGAAACGGTCCTCGCGTTGACCAGGTCGTCGATATTCACCTTCTCCGGGTCGGTATTGGTCGACATGCGCTCCTTCACCAGGCGCGCCATGCGACTCAGACCAACGGAGAACTGGTTGGCGATGAGCTCGCCGACCGTCCGTACTCGGCGGTTGCCGAGGTGATCGATGTCATCTGTGTAGCCGCGTCCCTCGTTGAGCTCGATGAGGTGGCGCACGATGGAGATGAAATCGTCTTTGGTGAGCACCGTCTGCGTGCGGGGAATGTCCACACCCAGGCGCTGGTTGATCTTGTAGCGGCCAACCCGGCCGAGGTCGTAGCGCTTCGGGCTGAAGAACACCCTTTCCAGCGCGGCACGTGCTGTATCGACGTTGGGCGCGTCGCCCGGTCGCAGCAACGAATAGATCGCGTACAGCGCATCTTCTTCGCTCTCGGTGGGGTCTTTCTTGATCGTGTTCTTGATCATGGGGCTGTCGCCCCGAGGCGTCACCCGATCCGTCGTGTAGATCTTGAGATTCTTCGTGCCCAGACGTTCCAGGATCTCCATCACCTCTTCAGCAATCTCCTCGCCATTCTCGATGAGGATCTCGCCGGTCTCCGGATCGATGAACTCCTCGGCGATGGACTTGCCTTCGAGCTCCTCGAGGGTGGTAGCGTTCTTCCCCGTGAGCTTGACCTGCGTCACGTCGTAGAAGAGCTGGAAGATCTCCGCATCGGTTCCGTAGCCGAGCGCCCTCAGGAGGGCCGTCGCCGGGAACTTTTTCTTTTTGTCGATGTGGACGTAGCAGATGTCGTTGATGTCGAGTGTGAACTCGACCCAAGATCCACGGAACGGAATGATCCTCGAGCTATAGAGTTTCGTGCCATTCGGATGGATGCTCTCCTCGAACACCACACCGGGAGACCGATGCAGTTGGCTCACCACCACGCGCTCGGCGCCGTTCACGATGAACGTGCCCAGTTCGGTCAGGAGCGGCAGGTCACCGAGGTAGACTTCCTTCTCGATGATGTCCACCGGCTTACGGTCCGCCGGGGGCGGCCCCTTCTTCTTCCGCTTTCGCCGCTTCTTGCGCTCCTCTTCGTCCTCCTCCGGCTGTTCCCAGACGATGAGGCGCAGCGTGGCCTTCAACGGCGCCGCACACGTCATGTCGCGCTCGATGCACTCCTCGACGGAGTACTTCGGCTCGCCCAGCGCGGCGCTTACGAACTCGAGCGTGAAGTAGTCGTTCACGTCCGAGATCGGGAAGATCTCAGAAAAGACACGGTCGAGCCCAAAATCCCACTGCTCGTCGGGATTGCTATCGGGATCGACCAACTGCTCGAACGAGCGGAGTTGAACATCCAACAGGTTCGGCATCGGCATGACACGACCGAGCTTGGCGAAATCCAGGATCGGGCGGTTGTCTTTGCGCAGTTCCAACGTACGTCCCCCTTAACGGCTCACCCTGACGACGGGTGAGCAGCGTTCCGTTTGGTTACGGGACAAGCGCGTGAATTCTCGGTCTCCGGACACACCCCCACACTGAGGTGTCCCCGACGAGGACCCACGCTGGCCCATGTTGTCGCGCGCCGGCTGGCGACCCACGCAGCTGCGCGGGTGCAGGCCAGAGTCGCGTTCGCTTCCCCGAGGGCAAGCTGCAAACCCAGCGCCTATTTGAGCGCGATTGCGGCGCCGACGTCCTCGAGCTTGGATTTCATCTCCTCGGCCTCCTGCTTGGTCGCAGCTTCCTTGATCGTGCCCGGAGCCCCATCTACGAGCTCCTTCGCCTCCTTGAGGCCCAGGCCGGTGAGCTCGCGCACAACCTTGATGACCTGGATCTTCTTTTCGCCAAAGCTCTCGAGAACGACATCGAACTCATCTTGCTCTTCGGCTTCAGCCTCACCGCCCCCCGGCATCGCGACCGGAGCCGCCACCGCCGTGACGTTGAACTTGTCCTTGAAGGCGTCAACGAACTCGGACAGCTCTAGAACGGTCATGTTGCCGATGGTGTCGAGCAGCTCTTCGTGATTCGTCGCCATGGTTCCTGCTTCCTCCTGATTCACCCGGCTATCTGCCGGAGATTGGGTTGATCCTGTTTCTTCAGCCTGCCTTCTCTCGCTCTTCTCTGAGGGCATCGATCAGTCCGGCCGTTTCCTGAATCTTGGCCTCGAGCGCACTCGCGAGAGCAGCCATCGGGGCTTCCAACGCACCTGCCAGCATCGAGTAGAGAACGTCTCGCGACGGCAGCTTCGCGAGCGCATCCACTTGCTCTGCCTGCAAGACCTTGTTGTCCATGATGCCGAGCTTGAACGCCGGCTTCTTGTTGTGGTCCTTCGCGAAGTCGCTGAGCGCCTTGGCAGGCGCCACCGCGTCCTCGTATCCGAACACCATCCCCGTCGGCCCCTCGAGACTCTCCGAGATGTCTGGGAGATCCGTCTCCGCGAAGGCCAGCTTGGCGAGCCGGTTCTTCACAACGAGGTACTCGGCTCCGGACGCTCTTATGGAGCGACGCAAGGCCGTCATGGCTTTGACGTCGAGTCCCGTGAAGTCGGTTAGGTAAAGCACCGGCGCCTTGTTGATGCGGTCGCGGAGATCCGAGACGAAGCTCTCTTTCGTCGTGCGATCCATCAGGCCCGCCTGCGGTAGAGGTTCGGATCGATGGATACGCCCGGGCCCATGGTGCTGGAGACCGTCACGCTCTTGAGGTACGTGCCCTTTGCCGCAGAAGGCCTCGAGCGCACGATCTGGTCCATGAAGGCACCCAAGTTGTCCTGTAGCTGATCTTCCGAGAACGACACTTTCCCGATCGGTGCGTGCACGTTCCCGGTCTTGTCGACCCTGAACTCGATCTTACCCGCCTTGATCTCGGTCACCGCACGGCCCACGTCGAACGTCACGGTGCCGGCTTTGGGCGTCGGCATCAGCCCGCGAGGACCAAGCACCCGGCCCAGCGGGCCAACCTTACCCATGAGGTCCGGTGTTGCAACGCAGACATCGAAATCCAGCCATCCACCTTGAATTTTCTCGAGATACTCGACGCCGACATAGTCCGCGCCCGCCTCCGTCGCCTCAGTCTCTTTCTCACCTTGGGCGATGACGAGGACGCGCACCTCCTTGCCCGTCCCGTGGGGGAGAACGACGGTGCCGCGCACCAGCTGGTCTGCCTGGCGAGGATCGACTCCGAGTCGGGTCGCGACCTCGACAGTTTCGTCGAATTTCGCGAACGCGAGTTCCTTGACGAGCTTGACCGCCTCGTCGGGAGCGAACTTGACACTTACCGGGACGCCGGAGCGTGCGGCAGCGTAACGTTTGCCTGTTGTAGCCATTTCTTATGAGCCGTTTGTGAACCCTCCCACCGCTGACGGCTCTCAGTCGGTGGTCTGGGCGGAGTCCGTGCCAGCTACCCCTCTACTTCCACACCCATCGACCTGGCGGTACCGGCGATCATCTGCACGGCGGCGTCCATGTCGTTGGCATTGAGGTCTTCCATCTTGGTCGTTGCAATCTCTTCGAGCTGCGCCCGTGAGATCTCCCCGACCTTCTCGCGATTGGGCTCACCAGAACCCTTCGGCAGTCCGATCGCACGCAAGATCAACACCGACGCTGGAGGCGTCTTAGTGATGAACGAGAAAGAACGGTCCGCGTAAACGGTAATCTCCACAGGAGTGGTGATACCCTGCTTGTCCTGCGTCCTGATGTTGAACTGCTTGCAGAACTCCATGATGTTGACCCCGTGCTGGCCCAACGCGGGCCCGACCGGCGGCGCCGGGTTGGCCTGGCCACCCGGTACATGGAGCTTGATGAAGCCAATGACTTTTCTGGCCATCGTTTAGTAACCCTTCAGATCCGTGTAATCGAGTTCAACGGAGGTCGGTCGACCGAACAGCGATATCTCGACCTTGACCTTCCCTTTGTCGGCGTAGACCTCCTGAACCATTCCACTGAAGTCCGTGAACGGCCCTTGCGTGACTTCGACGACCTGATCCACGTGAAAGAGGATCTCCTCGCTGTCTGGAGCCTCGGCCTTGACCTCAACGCCGAGAATCTTGTTGATCTCTTCTTCGCGCAGCGGCTGCGGTGAACGCCCCTGCCCTACGAATTTGATCACGCCCTGAATGTTGTTGATCACGTACTGGGTTCGTTGGTTCAGAACCATTTCGACCAGCACGTAGCCGGGGTACAGGCGCTTGGTCACGGTCACACGCTTTCCACCGCGAATCTCGGTGACTTCCTGCGTCGGGACCAAGACCTCGCGGATCTCCTGCGCGTCCCCCTCGCCGGGCTCACCCTCAATCCGGCGCTCAATGAGCCGCTGGACCTTGTTCTCGTGCCCGGAATAGGTCTGGATCGCGTACCAGCGCGTGGCCGCCGCCGTCTCAGTCATCAGGCTCCAAAGATCCCCATGATCGACACCACGACCCAACCGGAGAATTTGTCCATCATCCAAATGATGAGCGATACCACGATCGTGAACGCCACGACAACGATCGTCGCACTCCTAAGCTGATCCGCGTCGGGCCACGTCACCTTCTGGAGTTCGATCCAACACTCCTCCACGAAGGTCTTCGTCTCGCCGATTTTCTGGAGAACAGCCATGGCTACTTCGTTTCCTTGTGCTGCGTGTGCGTCCGGCAACGCGGGCAGTACTTGCGGTGTTCTACGCGCTCGGGATGGAGACGCTTGTTCTTCGTCTTGTTGTAGTTCCTTTCCTTACAGTCCTGACAGGCAAGGATCACTTTGTCGCGCATCGTCTTTCTCTTGCTCTCGTGAAGAGGGACCGTAGTGCCGTCCCCCGCTCTTCCTCAGCCGTTCGGCCGCTAGTTTGTCCCGTCTTCCTATTTACTCCGCCTGCCTCTCTCTGCTGCTACGCGCAGCAGAGCGTCGTCAGAGCGAGAGACGGGACTGCGGTCCTTCCGGCGATTCTTTTACCACACCTGTCTTCAGTTGCGACCGGTGACCCCTGGGTGGCCGTTTTCACTTCACCTGCTTGCTTCCCTGCCACTCCACTCCTTGTCCCAGATCCGCCGCATTGCGGTGGATCCGGAGCCCCTCCACAACCCTGCCGGTGGTCCTATCCGTCCGGCCGTTGCTTCTATGTCCGGGATTCGTCCTGGAACGAGTTCCTCGCAGCGATGTCGCGCTTGCGCCCTTTCGCGGAGAGGTACTCGTTCCTCGTCGAACCCTGACGTCTACTCGATAATCTCAGTAACAACCCCAGCACCCACCGTCCGACCACCTTCTCGGATCGCGAACCGTAGCTCAGGGTCCATCGCGATCGGCATGATCAACTCCACTTCCATCTGAACGTTGTCGCCCGGCATCACCATCTCCACGCCTTCCGGCAACTGCGTAGCGCCCGTCACGTCCGTCGTACGGAAGTAGAACTGCGGGCGGTAGCCGTTGAAGAACGGCGTGTGACGCCCGCCCTCTTCCTTCGTCAGCACGTAGACCTCAGCCTTGAACTTCGTGTGTGGCTTGATCGAGCCCGGAGCCGCCAATACCTGGCCGCGCTGGATCTCGTCCTTGCCCACACCACGCAGCAACAGTCCCGCGTTGTCGCCCGCCCGGCCTTCGTCCAGCAGCTTCCGGAACATCTCCACTCCCGTCACCACCGTCTTTCGGCTCTCCTCCGTCATGCCCACGATCTCTACTTCCTCGCCCTTCTTCACGATCCCGCGCTCGATGCGGCCCGTCGCTACCGTGCCGCGGCCCGTGATGCTGAACACGTCCTCCACTGGCATCAGGAACGGCTTGTCGATGTCGCGCTCTGGTTGCGGGATGTAGGAGTCGATGGCGTCCATCAACTCCTGGATGCAGTTCGCCGCGTCTCCCTCGCCCCCGGACTCCAGAGCGTGTAGCGCTGAGCCCATTACTACCGGGATGTCGTCGCCCGGGAAGTCGTACTCACTCAGCAACTCCCGAATCTCCAACTCCACCAGCTCCAGTAGCTCCTCATCGTCCACCATGTCCACCTTGTTCATGAACACGACGATGTAGGGCACGTTCACCTGACGTGCCAAGAGGATGTGCTCCCGCGTCTGAGGCATCGGGCCGTCCGCTGCGCTCACCACCACGATCGCGCCGTCCATCTGCGCCGCGCCCGTGATCATGTTCTTCACGTAGTCCGCGTGGCCCGGGCAATCCACGTGCGCATAGTGACGGTTCGCTGTCTCGTACTCCACGTGAGCCGTCGCTATCGTGATCCCGCGCTCACGCTCTTCGGGCGCCTTGTCGATCTGATCGAACGCGATCGCGTCGCCCCCGAACTTCTTCGCCTGCGCCAGCGTGATCGCCGCCGTCAGAGTCGTCTTGCCGTGATCTACATGACCGATCGTTCCCACGTTTACGTGTGGCTTCGTTCGCTCAAATATCGCCTTGCCCATCGCTGTCCCTCTGAGTCGGGTCGTGATTTTCTGCTACGGAACGCGGCAGCAAGCTCTGGGCGGGATTTGAACCCGCGACCTCGTCCTTACCAAGGACGCGCTCTACCCCTGAGCTACCAGAGCGCGCATCGTTCCTTTCCATCACCTGTTTCGCTGCAAGCGGGAGACGGGACTCGAACCCGCGACCCTCAGCTTGGAAGGCTGATGCTCTAGCCAACTGAGCTACTCCCGCAGCGCCTTCCCTGTCACTCTTTCTGCCAGCAAGACACGAAGTGGTGGGGGGAGGATTCGAACCTCCGAAGGCTTAGCCAGCAGATTTACAGTCTGCCCCGTTTGACCGCTTCGGTACCCCACCGCTCTCGCACCCGAAGCGTCCCCTCGGGGCGCCCGACCGACCTCCCCAATGCGGAAAAGAGCCGCCCCCAGGCAACTGAGGCGGCCTTTTACGAACGAGCTTGAAAAGATAACTCGGGTCTCGGGAAGCGTAAAGGGCCAAAAAGCGCCTGATTGCATGGGCAACGAAGATCGCGAAGCGGTCTACGTGTGAGAGAAGCGAACGAACGCCCGCGCAGGAGCCTTAGCCCCCCGCGAACCAAGACCAAGCGCCCACACCCAGCACCCCCTGAAAAACCAGCTTCAGCCGAAGCTCGGCGAGTAGAGCCCGCGCGGCGGTCCCATCCCGAGAGCTAGTGAGCCTCCTCCTCCGCGCGTTCCGCCGCAACCTTCTTGGCGATTTCCGGCGGCGCAGGCTCGTACCCGGCCAACTTCCTGCTGTGGCTGGCCCGCCCCTGCGTCATCGACCGTAGAGTCGCCGCATACTTGTACAACTCGGACTCAGGCACGAGCGCGCGCACCGTGGTGCGGCCCTCCGCCGGATCCATGCCCTGGACCTTTCCTCGCCGCGACGTCAGGTCGCCCATGATGTCGCCCAGGTACTCGTCCGGCGTGGTCACCGCGAGCTCGAGCACCGGCTCGAGCAACACCGGCTTACACTTTTCGGCAACCGTCCGCAGAGCGACCGACCCGGCGAGCTTGAAGGCGATATCGGACGAGTCGACGGCATGGTACGAACCGAAGTAGCATTCAGCGCTGAAGTCTACGAGCCGGTAGCCCGCGATGGCCCCCTTTGCCGAGGCTTCCTGGATACCGCGGTCGACCGATGGAATGAACTTGGTCGGGATCACGCCACCCTTGATCGAGTTGATGAACTCGTATCCCGCGCCGCGTGGCTTGGGCGCCAAGCGGATCCAGCAGTCCCCGAACTGGCCACGGCCGCCAGACTGTTTCTTGTGGCGACCCTGTCCTTCACCTTTCGCCGAGATCGTCTCACGGTACGCGATCTTGGGCCGCTCGGTCGTGACCTTCACCCCGTACTTGCGCGCCATTTTCTCGAACTGCACGTCGAGGTGGAGCTCACCGACGCCTCGAGCGATGGTCTGATGCAGCTCGGCGTCGAACCTCGCGGAAAAGGTCGGATCTTCCTCGCGCAGCTTCGGAAGCACCTCGCCTAGCTTGTCCTCGTCGTTGCGGGTCTCCCCGACGATCGCCACTGCGATGTCCGCGCTCGGAAACTCGATCACATCGACCGGCAGGTTCTTGCCCGCGTCGTTGAGCGTGTCATTCGTGTGTGTGTGCTTGAGCTTCGCAATCACGCCAATGTCTCCGGCATGCAACCTTAGTACCTCGTGCCGCTCCTTGCCCATCGGGATACTCAGGTGGTTGAGCTTCTCGCTCTGGCCGTCCGACGCATTCACGACCTCGGCGCCGTTGGCCACTGAGCCCGAGAAGATGCGGAAGTAAGACAACTCCCCGACGTGGGGTTCGGCCGCGGTCTTGAAGACCAGCGCAGCAAGGGGGCCGCTGTCGCTGGCTACCAGGTCCGTGTCTCCAACGACTTCCGCACCCGCCTCCGCTGGACTCGGGCAAAGCTCGACGATCTTCTTGAGCAGCGCTCGCATGCCATAGGTCTTCGGCGCGGCGCCGCAAAACACTGGGAAGACCTCATTGCGTCCCATGCCACGGGCCATCGCTTCGATCGCCTCTTCGCGCGAAATGTGACCACCCTCCAAATAGCTCTCCAGCAGTGACTCGTCCGTGGTCGCGAGCGTCTCCTGGAGCTCGGTCTCCCACTGAGCCTCCTTATCCGCCAATTCGGCTGGAATATCGGACTCGTCGTACTCGCCTGTGGTGGTGCCCGCCTTGTAGATGTGCGCCTTTTCACTGAAGAGGTTGATGATGCCGGAAAAGTCCGCGCCTTCGCCGATGGGGATCTCCACCGGTAGCGCACCGTCGGCGAGCTTCTTGATCTGTTGGAAGACGCCATCGAAGTCGGCGTTGTCCTTGTCCATCATCGAAACGAAGAAGACCCGGGGGATGCCCCGGGCCACGCAGTATTCCCACACGCGCTCCGTGCCCACCTCGACGCCCGAGGTGGCGCTGACCACAATGATGGCGGCGTCGACGACTCTCACGGCCGCAAGCGTCTCGCCGGTGAAATCCAGATAGCCGGGAGTGTCGAGCAGGTTGATCTTCGTCCCCATGTGCTCGGCATACGCCGGCGTCAGCTGGATCGAGATCTCGTGAGCATGCTCTTCGGGCGAGTACATGGTGAGCGCGGTGCCGTCGTCCACGTTGCCGTGCCGCTTCGACGTGCCGGCGACGAAGCAGAGCGCGTCCACCAGGCTGGTCTTGCCAGCCCCTCCGTGGCCCAGGACCACAACATTCCGGATGTGGTCCGTGGTGTATTCCTTGCCCGATGCCATGCAGAGCCCTCCGGCTTATCGATGATTCGAGGCCTCCCGCCACATGGCGAGAGGCCCCGTTCTAGATCATTTGGGGACACGGATTCTAGAAGGGCCCCATAGCCCGGGCAAGGCGCCAGGTCAGCGCTTCGAGCGGAACGCGCTGCCCACGATCTCAGGGTCGAAAAGGCTGTCCTCGCCGGTGACCGCATACCGGTAAAGGGCGGCGGTGTATACACCCTTCAGAGCAGAGAAGAACAGCAGGAGGAAGACGAAGCCGAGCACCGCAACGCCAAGCGCCGGGAAGACCGCACCCGCTGGCAAGATCGACACGGTACCCGCGATCAGTACTGTTGAAACGAGCCCCCACGAGATGGCCGCCATCATGAACGTCCAACCCAGACCGAAGTTTCCAATCACCTGCTCTCCCCAAGTCTGCCTGAGCAGCGCAGCGCTCTCCTTCACCGCATCGATCGGACCTATGTCCTCCGCCACCAGCACCGGGACCGTCAGATAGGTGGCGAGACTCCAGGTCATCCCGACGAAGCCGGAAATCAGGCGCCCAATGAATCCGGAGCGTTCGGAAATGAAGCGAAGCACCATACCAACCGTGGCCGCCAACGCGGCGTATCCGAGAATCGCGCCCATGCGCTTTCCGGCAATGGCGAGACCGTCACTCACCGTCGGATCACCGCCATCGAGGCAAATGAGCGCCGCGCCAACCAACGCCGCATTGAAAAAGAGGATGACCGTGGACTGCACGAGGGCAAAAAGAAAACCAACCGCGTACTCGAATTAGCTGCTGCTGCCGTCCTCGGCCAAGGCCTCCCATCCGCCCGTCATGACCACGGGAGTGATGAAGCTCGCGGCGATGAGCACGGTCGCGACTCACGACATGAGCGGGAACGCCATCAGCTCCTTGTCCATGCGCAACACGTTGGCACTCGCCTTCACCAGCACAAAGCTGTTCGAGAATCTACCGGCCATCGGTTGTCTCCTCCTCAAGAGGGTTAGCGCACGTCAGAATACGGCGGGCCACCCGAATTTCTTCGCCTAACGCCTCGCGTCTGCCTCCGCTTCCGTGGCGGCCAGCTCCCCCGTGGTGAGCTCCAGAACTAGTCGGTCGAGGTCGTAGATCTCGTCGAGCACCTCAAGGATAGCGCGCACGTCCACTGTGACCGAACGATTCTTTTCCGGCAGATAGATGTAGTCGCCCGGCAGGCTCTCCGCGTTACCGTCGAAGACGACGCCTACGACCTCCAGATCCCTATCCAGCACCGGTGAGCCCGAATTGCCACCGATGATATCGGCGGTCGAGATGAAGTTCATCGGGGTTCTGAGGTCGAGTGTCGACGGTGGGTCCAGCCAGCGATCGGGTAGTGCCCAATCCTCTTTGCCCTCGTGCGAATAGTGCCGGTCGTAGAAGCCGTAGAACGTTGTGAAGATTGGAGCTACGGTGCCGTTGTATTCGTATCCAGTCACGACACCGTCGGCGATACGCAGCGAAAAGGTTGCGTCAGGCGGAACGTCGGTCCCGTAGATCTCGAAGCGGGCACGCCCGAGTTCGGCGGCGAGCTCCTCTTCGAGAGGGCCCACCTCGACGTAGAGGGCGTTCAGTTCCAGGAACGCCGGCAGGAAGGCGATGACCGCCTGTACGGCTGCGTCCTGCGGAGTCGCACTTCCGTTCTGCAGCGCGGCGACCGCAATCGCGGAGTCGCTCAACATCGTACCCTGCACGATACGCTCTGCCACCTCAAGCGGAGTGCGTCCTCGGAGCAGCGCGGCAACAGCCGCGTGGTCGGCGCCCAGATAGTCGCTCATCTCCGCGAACCGGTCGGCCATGAGCGCGGCGTCTAGATCCGGATGCATCTGGGGCGTCTCAATGACGTTCTCCATCATGTCTTCGATGTCTCCCGGTGGCGCCTGGTTCTGCCGCATCGCGATGACCTGCAGCGCAAAGAAGCCCCTGATGAGCGTGGAGGAGTCGAGATAGGGGTTGCCGAAGACCGAGAACGCCCCAGCCACCGGTGCCGCGGCTCGCTTCTGCTCCTGGACCGCTGCCATGCGTTCGATCAGATCCCCATACCGATCGCGCAGCTCGGGGTTTGCCTCGATGGCCGCCTGGAAGTCGCGCTCCGTGTCCTGCCGGCGTGCGATGATGATGGGGTCCTCCAGTCCCCGGATCTGCCCGTCGTAGGCCTCTTCGGAGTTTCCGAGGCTGAAGTATTCGTTGCGCAGATGGTGCTCTTCGGCCGCCTCGGGGTTGGCCTGGATAAACGCTTGCAGCACGCGCATGCGGCGGCGGAACGTTTCCAGCAGATACCGGTCCGAAACGTCCCGTCGGAATTCGAGTTCGGCCACGGTCTGGAGCCGGTGGGTTGAACCCGGGTTGCCCACGATGAAAATGGGGTCGCCTTCCTGGAGGCCGTCGGAGTCGAACGGAAAGTAGTTCTCGGTCGAGAGCGGATCCCCGTTGTCGTCGTATACGCGGAAGAGCGAGAAATCCAAATTGTAGCGCGGGAACGTGAAGTTATCCGGGTCGCCACCAAAGAATCCGATCTGTAACTCGGGAGCCATGACCAACTTGACGTTAGTGTACCGGCGAAAGATGTACGCCGACGTGCGTCCACCGTTGTACAAAGAGATCATCTCGACTTCGTAGCCCGAGTCTTCCCCACCCCGCTGCTCGAGGACGCGCGTCTCGATCTCTTCGAGTAGCGACTCGCGTACCTCGCTCCGCTCGCCGGCGCTGACCACGTCGACCGCGGCATTCACCTCCTCAGTGAAGTCGATGATCTCGACCAGCTGGTCGGCCTCGAAGTCCTCCACTGGACGTTCATCCGCGAGGTCGGTCGCCCGGAATCCATCGTCCAGCAGAGACTCGCCTTCGCCCGACACCTGAGTGACGAACTCACGCGCACAGTGGTGATTCGTTAGCACGAGGCCGTTGGGTGATACGAAGGACGCGGAGCAGCTTGGAATGCGCAGCGCACCGAGGCGAGCCCTCTCGAACCAAGCCTCGTCCGGCCGGAAGCCGTGCGTCCTCTCGATGTAGTCGGTGGGCGGGAACTCGAACGTCCACATCTTGCCCTGGTCGAACACGCCTGCTTGAACCGTGTCGAGATCCACTCCGAACACGAACGGAACGGGCGCCGCTTCTTGGTCTTGAGTAGTTGGCGGCTGCACCGCTTCAGACTCTGCGTCCGTGGGTTCACTAGGCGGTGGCGGTGGTGAAGGAGGTGGAGCCGAGCCCCCGCAGGACGCGAACAGAAGCGCACCAGCAAGCAACGGGACCCAACGTGAACCGATACTCGTCTCCCAAGACACCATGCCGACCTCTCCGGATCTCATCGGAAATACCGTGCCCCCGAGAAGGGCGGGGCCCGATAACCTCGCTGGCGACTTGAGAGGGAACAAGCAAGCGCGCGCGGGTTGCGAGAGTAGCGCGCCTCAGTCGCCGTCGGCCGACGCTTAGTTCGTGCGGTGCTTCTTCGAAACCTCGTCGAGCAGCTGGAGCTCGTCCGACGTGAGCGACGACACCCCGGTAGCCGAAATCTTGTCGAGCACGGCGTCGACTTTCTCGTAGAGCGCGGCGTCCTCTCGCGGTCGGCGCGACGAGCTGCCCGCACCCTTGAGCTCATCGGCGTTCTCGTCGCGAGGCACGATGGCGAGCCGGCGTGAACGCGTGGCGGCCTTCTTGATGCGGGCCAGCTGCCCACCCGGCCGCCAGTCAGATCTCAGATAGAGGAAGCCTGCGATAAGCCCGCCGAGATGCGCGAAATGGGCCGTTCCACCACCTGCTCCGGCGGCACCGCCCGAGTTCTGGAACGCGCTCAACGCGCTGAGCACGAAGAAGAACCCGACTAGGTACTTCGCTTTAACGGGGAAGATGCCCCAAACGTAGATCGGCGCGTCCGGCCAGTTCATCGCGAACGCGAGCATGACGCCATACATCGCGGCCGAGGCACCGATGACCATGTTCGGCAAGAAGAGGTAGCTTAGCGCCACGCCGCCCAGGCCGCAGATCACATAAAAACGAAGGAACTCCCGTTCGCCCCAACGGCCCTCAAGCGGCGGCCCGAAGAAGAACAGGATGAGCATGTTGACGGCGAGATGCATCAAGTCGCCGTGAAGGAACATGTAGGTGATCGGGCCCCACGGGCGGAAAATGATCCGCGTGGGCTGGAAGCCGAACCAGTCGAAGACGAAGCCCTGCCCGATGATCAGCGACAGGACAAAGACCGCCACATTGGCGATCATGAGGCGCTTCACCATTGGGGTGATCGTGAAACTGAAGCCGAAGCTTCTGCTTGAATACGCCATCTTCGTCCTTCGACCTTCGTACGTCTAGCGGGATCTAATGCAAACCCCTACCCAGTGGGCAGGTTCCTGTCGGCCCTTTTTCTTGCGGCCGCTAGCAACATGATGCGATCGCACAACTCCGGAAACTCTATGCCAGCGGCCCGCGCAGCCTTGGGAAGCAGACTGTTTGCCGTCATCCCGGGCAGCGCGTTCGCTTCTAAGCACCAGGGCTGACCATCCTCGTCCACGATGAAGTCGACCCGGGAGTAGTCCCGCATGCGCAACGCGCGGTGCGCCGTGAGCGCGAGTTCTCCGAGTCGCTTCGCCAGCGTCTCAGGGATGTCAGCCGGGAAAATCTCCTGAGCCATATCAGGCTGATACTTGCACTCATAGTCGAAAATCTCGTGCTCGGGAATAATCTCCCCTACTGGTAGAGTCTCGGCGCCTAGTACGGCGACCGTTAGCTCTCGGCCGGAATGATATCGCTCGAACAGGACCACGTCGTCCCACCCGCTGCTCTCTTCGATCGCGCCAACCAGTTCAGCGCGGTCGTGGGCGAGGATCAGCCGCAGCGACGAGCCACCGCTCGACGCCTTCACGATCACCGGCAGACCGAGCGTCTCGGCCACCTCGGCCTCCGAAGGCTGGCCAGTCATCCAATCAGGGGTTGGAACCCCCGCGTCTCTCAACAGGCGCTTGGACACCTCCTTGTCCATGGCCGAGGAGCAGCCGAGACGGTCGCTTCCGGTGTAGGTCACGCGAGCCGCGTCGAGCAGCGCCTGTAGGGTGCCGTCCTCTCCCGAGCCACCGTGAAGCGCCAAGAAGAAGACTTCGATGTCCTGGAGTGACGGGTCACGAGTAAGCGCGACGGTGTGGCGCTCATCGAGACGAGCCAGGTCGCTCGCACTGGGCGGCGCCGCGTCCACGCCACCGCTCAGCAGGCGCGCCTCTCCCTCTCGGCTGAGCAGACCGTGCGTGGTGTCCACCGCGACGACCTCATGACCCGCCTCTCGAAGCGCATCAGCGACCTCGGCGCCAGACGAAAGCGAGACGTCGCGTTCGTCGGAGGTCCCGCCCATCAGGACCGCGACCCTCATGCGGTCAGGGCGCGGATGACGTCGTAGCGCGTAATGATCCCCGAGAGGGACCCGTTCTCGCGAACGAGGCACGCCGCGTTCTCACGCGTGAGCAAATGTCGAATCTCCTCGGAGTCGACATGGCCATCCACGACCGGAAAGGGCGAGCCCATGACGGTCTCAACCGGCCGGTCCAATAGCGACGGGTCTGCGATCACCTGAGCCATCAACCGGGTCTCGGTAACCGAACCCACGCACTCACCATCGAGCACGATCGGCAGTTGACCAATGTCATGCGCCGTAATCGTGGAGAGGCCAATGCGAACCGAGGTAGTGGGCGCGACCGCGATGAACTCCGGAAGATCTCCTTCCTTGGCGTGCACCAACTCCGCGACAGTTGAGCGCCGCGGCCGCTGCAAGAAGCCGTTGTCGCGCATCCAGTCGTCGTCGTACGCCTTGCTGAGGTAGCGCTCTCCCCAGTCGGGTAGCAGCGTGACTACGAAGGCGTCCGGGTCGTCCAGTTCCTTCGCGACCTCGATCGCGGCATTCACCAGTAATCCGGAAGAGCCGCCCACGAACAGTCCCTCCTCCCGAGTCAGACGTCGCGCCATGCGAAACGCTGCACCGTCCTCGCCGGTCCTATATTCGTCGACCGTGTCGAGGTCCAACGCACCCGGGATCTTGTCGTTGCCGACACCCTCGACCTTGTACGGGCGTCCCTCGACCATTTCTCCTGTGTTGAAAAAGGGCGCGATCATCGAGCCCTCGGGATCGATCCCGATGATCCTCACCGACGGATTCTTGGCCTTGAGGTAGCGGCTCACACCGGTGATCGTGCCTCCGGTGCCCGCCGAGGCTACGAAGTGGGTCACGCGCCCGTCGCTCTGCTCCCAGATCTCCCGACCGGTGGTGTCATGATGCGCGTCGGGATTGGCCTTGTTGTAGAACTGGTCCGCCATCACCGCGCCCGGCGTCTCAGCCGCAATCGAGCTCGCCTGCTGCAGGTAGTGATCCGGATGGTCGGGCGGGACCGCGGTCGGCGTGATGATCACTTCAGCGCCGAAGGCCCTCAGCAGCTTGGCCTTCTCACTGCTCATCTTGTCCGGCATCGCGCAGATGCAGCGATACCCCTTGATAGATGCCGCCATCGCGAGCGCGAGGCCCGTGTTCCCGCCGGTTGCTTCGACGATCGTGCCACCGGGCTTGAGGGACCCGTCGCGTTCCGCGGCTTCTAGCATCGCCAGTCCAATGCGGTCCTTGATCGAGCCGCCAGGGTTCATGAACTCGCACTTCGCGTACAGCGGCGTGCGCGCGCCATCGGTAACAGACGATAGCCGGACGATAGGAGTCCAACCGATCAAGTCGAGCACGGAGTCGTACGCCTTTTGGTGTCGTTTGGACATTCAGCGATCGCGGAGCGGGCGGGGCAGGATCATGCGTCCGTAGCTGGCAAGACACGTGCCGTATCGGGTCTGGGGCGCTTCAAGAAACGCACCGGCACGGTTGTCCAGACCTCAATGCGTTCACCGTCCCGGCGCGCGGGGCTGAAGCGGAGATCTCGGGCTCCGGCAACCGCCGCGGAATCGAAAGCCTCGTAGCCCGACGAGCCCACAACCTCCACCGAGTCCACCGTACCGGTATCCGAGACACGGACCCGCAGCATCGTCTGTCCCTCCATGTCCTGATCCCAGAGCTGGATCGGATAGTCGATGGGCACGGCCCCATAGAGGGGCGTCGGCTGCTCGATCTCGCCTTCACCTCCGCACGCGAGGCCCATGAGCAATGCAGCAGTGACGCCGCCCTGCGCAGCCAGGTTCCTTCTAGGATTCTCCTTCAATCGTCACCGCCTGTCACGTCCTTCCTCAACTCGTAGAGGAGCGCGAGAGCCTCTTTCGGGGTCAGGTTGTCGGGATCCAACGCACGCAAGCGACGCATGAGGGGGTGCTCCACTTGGAACATTGAGAGTTGATCGAGCGGAGCCTCCGAGCCGGGTCGGTGCACGCCGTAGCGGCCGAGACCCTCACCGCCGCTCGTATGTGTTCCCTCCAACTCTTCGAGAAGTTCCCGCGCGCGCTCGACGATCCCGTCTGGTAGTCCAGCCAGCCGAGCGACCTGGATCCCGTAGGAACGATCGGCCCCCCCGTCCATGAGTCGCCGTAAGAACACGATGTCGTCCCCGACCTCCCGGACCGAGACGTTCATGTTCTTCACGCCCTCCAACAGGTCGCCGAGTTGCGTCAGCTCGTGGTAGTGGGTCGCGAAGATCGTCTTGGCTCCGATCTTCTCGTGCAGATGCTCGGTGACCGACCACGCGATCGAGACCCCGTCATAGGTCGAAGTTCCTCGACCGATCTCGTCGAGCAATACCAGGCTACGATCCGTGGCGCCGTGCACGATCGACGCGGTCTCGCTCATCTCGACCATGAAAGTCGATTGCCCGCGAGCGAGGTTGTCCGAAGCTCCGACGCGGGTAAAGATGCGATCCGTAAGCGGCAGCTTGGCCGCATCGGCGGGCACGAACGACCCAGTCTGCGCGAGCAGTTGGATTAGACCGATCTGGCGCAGTACGGTGCTCTTGCCCGCCATGTTGGGTCCGGTGAGCACGACGATCCAGCCCTCGTCCGTCAGTACTAGATCGTTGGGGATGAACTCTTCCCGGGGCATCATGGTCTCGACCACGGGGTGGCGGCTGCCACGCACGGCCAAGTCGAAACCCGTGTGCACTATGGGGCGAACGTAGCCCTGCCGGGTCGCGACTTCGGCAAAAGTGCACAGCACGTCGGCCGTCGCGAGACGGGCTCCGCTATCCTGGAGTCGTGTGACCACTCCCCCAACGCGTGAACGCACCTCGGCGAAGAGTTCGGTCTCAAGCTGGATGATGCGGTCCTCTGCTCCGAAGACCTTCTCCTCCCACTCCTTCAGTTCGGGCGTGAAGTAACGCTCGGCGTTGGTCAGCGTCTGCTTACGCACGTAGTCGGCGGGGACCTTGGCCGTGTTCGCCTTGCTAACCTCCAGGTAGTACCCGAAGACCTTGTTGAAGCCGACTTTCAGCGTGGAAATGCCGGTGAGCTCGCGCTCGCGAACCTGAAGACTGGCAATGAATTGCCGGGCCCCGTCGCGGACGGAGCGCAGGTTGTCCAACTCGTCCG
>Ga0310345_10001271_pt1 | contig 29037 bp, 20 predicted proteins | sample HC15DNA20500_MG_FD_204667 | JGI IMG/M metagenome (GOLD analysis project Ga0310345, IMG submission 204667) | Marine microbial communities from station ALOHA, North Pacific Subtropical Gyre - HC15-DNA-20-500_MG | ecosystem: Environmental > Aquatic > Marine > Oceanic | place: Pacific Ocean: North... | reverse complement strand
AGAACTTGATAAAAAACAAATTAAAAATAAAGACTATAAACCGGTTATTGAAAATGAATTATCAATAACAACTCCTAATAAAGTAGAAGAATTAGATGAAATGTTAGTCCTAACAAAACAATTATCTATAATGTCCAATGAAATGAATTCTGAAATTAGTATTCAAAACGAAAAAATAGATCAGATAGATCGAAAAGTAGAAAACACAGATTTTAATCTAAAAAAATTGAATAAGAGAATTAAGAAATTATAATTATTTTAATATAAAATATAATATATTAAATACCATATGACTTCTACTGATAATAAACAAGATGAAATTTTATTACGAGAAAATCCCAATCGTTTCGTATTATTTCCGATTAAATACGAAAAAATATGGGAAATGTATAAAAAACAACAAAAAAGTTATTGGCAAGCAGAGGAATTGAAGCTAACTGAAGATATAAATGATTGGGATTTGAAGTTAAATGAAAATGAAAGATATTTTATTAAGAATATTTTAGCATTTTTTGCTGGAAGTGATGGAATTGTTTTAGAAAATTTAGGAACTCGTTTTTTAAATGAGGTTCAAATCCCAGAGGCTAGATGTTTTTATGGTTTTCAATTAATGATGGAAAATATTCATTCCGAAACATATAGTCTTTTGATTGATACCTATATTCAAGATCGTACAGAGAAAAATAGATTATTGAATGCGATAGAGGAAATAGAATGTGTAAAAACAAAAGCAAATTGGGCTTTAAAATGGATAAATGATGATAATTCTTCATTTGCTGTTAGATTAATAGCTTTTGCTGTAGTTGAAGGTATATTTTTTAGTGGAAGTTTTTGTTCCATTTTTTGGTTAAAACAGCGTGGTTTAATGCCAGGATTAACTTTTAGCAATGAATTAATTGCTCGTGATGAGGGAATGCACACAGACTTTGCCTGTTTGTTGTATAGTATGATAAAAAATAAAGTAGATAGAACACTTGTTTACCAAATTATTGATGAAGCAGTAAAAATTGAAGATGAATTTATTACAAAATCTTTACCATGTAAATTAATTGGTATGAATTCCGAATTAATGAAAGAATATATTGAATTTGTTGCTGATAGATTACTTCAACAATTAGGATATGCTAAAATATATGGTACAAAAAATCCATTTCCATTTATGGAAATGATTAGCATAGATGGAAAAGTAAATTTTTTTGAAAAAAAAAATGAAGCATATAGAAAGGCTGAAATTGGACAATCAACTAAAGATATGGAGTTTGGACTAGACGAAGATTTTTAATATATATATAATTTATATATAATGTATTCAAATTGTTTTTGGGATGCAAATGGAACATTTAATTGTAATAAAGTTCATAATAAATTAAAAACAGATAATGTGAAAATTTCAAAAAGAAACTTAAAGTCAGTATATCCGACAGTAAGAAGAATAATTGCTATTGGTGATATTCATGGTGATTTAGATAAACTTAAAACAATTTTTTTAAAAGCAAAACTAATCAAAAAACAAAAAAGAGGACGATATGTTTGGACAGGTGAGGATACATATGTAGTTCAAGTAGGAGATCAATTAGATTATGGTGGTAGAGGTCCAGCCATTGATGCTTCTAAAGAATTATCCGTTCTTCTTTTTATGGATGCTATGGATAATAAAGCAAGAAGACATAAGGGTAGAGTCATCTCTTTATTAGGTAATCATGAATTAATGAATGTTTTAGGTGATTTTAGATATGTTAGTCGTAAAGGAATGAAAGATTTTGGTGGTTATTCTGAGAGAAAAAGACTTTTTACCCCAGGTGGGAAATTAGCAAAATATTTAGCATATAATCGTGTAGGAGTTGTCCAAATAGGTAAATGGGTGTTTGTTCATGGTGGTTTGCTTCCATATTGGGTTCAAAATTATAAATTACAAGATTTAAATAAAAAAATTAGAGAATATTTATTAGGAAATATTAGTTTAGAACAAGATAGTACTTTAAAAAAAATAATTACAGGAGAAAATAGTTTTTTTTGGACTAGAGAATTTGGTTTTCCTAAAGATCCAAATTATTGTAGAAAAGTTAATAAAACATTAAAATTATTAAATGCTAGAGGAATGGTTATTGGACACTCTATTCATGAAAAAATTACATCTGATTGTTCTAATAAATTATGGAAAATTGATGTAGCATTATCTAGAGCATTTGGTAATGTTTCTAAAAATACACAATGTTTAGAAATTATAAGCACTAAATCTGGAAACAAAAAATCAATCCGTATTATATGATAAATATATTAGAGCATAATATAAATACTAAAAAAAAACTTTATATAGTATATATATTATTTATAATGGCAACAAGAGCAACAAATAGTAATTCTTGGCAAGTATGGGCAGATTTTCATCAAAATATCTGTAAAAATAATGAAGTTTATAGAGTTTTAGTCACAAAGAAACAAGTATTAGATAATCCTGAATTCGGATTCTTACAATATGTCAAATCAACTGAAGAATCTCAATACCCTGCCTTAGATATAAATGGTAAAAAAGATAAATTTTTAGAAGAACAAAAAATTTTTGAAGAAGATGTTGATTCACGTGGTGACCCCAAGTTAGTAGAGTTAGGTGATTATTCTTTTAGAGTATTCAAAAGTTCAGGAAAAGATGGAGTACATTTAAAAGAAATGGCCCAGTATCTTCGTAATACTTTTAACTGGTTTTTAGTACTTGATTGTGAAGAATATCAACACCAAGATATGATGTACAGAATTGGTGATAAATTTAAAAGAAAACAAGATGATATTATTGAACCAGACACATTATTTAAAATTGGTGAAAAAATTGATTGTCGTAATATTGGAGCAATTAAATCACCAATGGGTCAATGTTTATTACAATCTACTATAGATTTTACTAAAAGACATATCAAATTGTATCAAAGAGCAGCACTTGAATATATCACAAATAGTAAAGAAAATAATTATCTTAGAATTCTTTCTTTTAACTTAAGTAATTTTAAAAAACCAGTATTTAATGAAGAAAGAATACGTAGAACTAAATATAATGTAGAAATCACTGAAGAAGCATATAATCCATTTGGTGAAGACATAGTTCCAGATAATATAATGAATCAAATTCATACAATTGTATCAGCAAATGCAGATATTATTTGCTTACAACAAGCAAGTGAATCTATTGAATATAGAGAATCGGTTAATGATTATTTTTCAATTGGTGCTAGTGCCTATCTTGGTATGATTTTCAGAAATGCTTCTGCAAATAAAGAAAGATTGTCTAAAAATCAAGTCGAAGAATTATGTGCTTATAACTTGGGTATGTTAGCATTTCAATATGCTTGGAGAATGAGAGAAATTGAATATTTATTCAAAAAAACAACATTAGTATTTTTAATCAGTTGGCTCTTGGAAGCCCACGGTCAACCCACAAAAGAAAATGACCCTGGAAATTATTCACCTCGTCTAGACAATGATTTAGGAAATCCTCACGACACTAATGAATATATACCTGTGATCTTTAATGAATGGGAATCTGAATTTGAAAGTGAATTAAAACTTCATAAACTGGAAGCAAGAGAATTATACTCTTATAGAGAAATGATTCTTGATAATAGTTCTTATTTAATTACAGATAGACCAGAAATAATACATGCTGTTCTTGAAGTTGAAAAAGAAGAAAATGGTCGTATTAATTTAAGAAATGAATTTTTAAAGCAAAATACTCCTTTAAATATATATTATAATAAAAGATTTACACATCCAATACCTACCAATCATTTTACTGAACCAAGCGTTTATGAAAGAGCCAAAATGCTAATTGAACAAATGGCTGATACTTATGTAAGAGCACCAGGTCAATATGATAGTGTTTTCGGCAAAGATGAATTTTCACAAAATGAAATAAAAGTATGGGATGAACAAAAAACTTTATATGAAATGGCTGTAGAAGCACGAAAAAATAGAGATATTAATAGAATATTAATTTCTACACCAAATCGTAGAACGTTAAGAACAGTTTATAATAATACAGCAGATAATGATAAGATATATAACGATGAAATAAACTCAAAACCAGTACTTATTCGTACAATGTTAGAAAATACATTGAAAAAAGAACGCGTTCCAAGATTTGAAAAATCAAGAACTCTTACTAATGCTAAATTTCTAGAGAATTATGATTTAGAAAAAAGTAATATTAAAGTTAAATATAAAATTCAAAAAATTAAAAGTAATCGATATGACAAAACAGTAGAAGATCTTTCTTTCAAATCAACAAAATGGGCACAAGAAGAATGTTATAGAATTATTAATATGCATAATGGGATAAGACAAAAAAATTATAAATCACCCGATGAACTCTTAAAACATTATAGAAAAAATCATGCTGACGCCCGTAATGATGAGCATCCTTTAAGATTCGCTCATGTAGGAATTATTAGAGATTTATTAACCCCAGCAAAAGGAACGGAAATGGCCGCAAAAGGATTTAGACAGGATTCTGATATTTTACGACCAACAATATGGAATTATATACCGGAGGATGAGAATAACAAGGACATAACTAATAAGATATTTAAAAAAGAAAACAACGGCGCATTTCAATTTTCCGCAAGTATGCAACCAAAAATAGATACGGATAGAATAGTAAAAAAAATTTACACAAATATTAGTCAACCTGATTATACAATAGAATTCGAGCTATTTAAACCAATTTGGAAAGCATTAATACTCGCAATTGGTTCAACAGAAAATGATATTACTAAATTCGATAAAGAAGTACAATCAGATATTGAAAAAATTCGTAATGGAATTAAGAATAATACACGCACAACTCTTCAAAAATTATATGAAAATATTGTTAATAATTGGATTGGGGAAGACAACCAAGCATTGGAAAATTTACCCCCCCACCCTTTACCACAGAAATTGACTAAATTCGTAGAAATTCAAAAACAGGCTCAAGATTTCTCTTACAGGGGGATAAACGGCGATCTATGGTCTGGTATATTCCGCTTAGTAGATGAATACAAAGATAATACAAATGATTATGATGATGAAAGAACCGCTAACCCTAATAATTCATATGTTCGTAGTTCTCAAAAACATCTACAAGTAGGTGGAGATGGATTAGAAATACATGAATCAATTGGTTCTCGTGGAGATGATTATTGGGATTGGGTGAGAAGAAATGTTATGTATAATTTTAAAAATAGATTTACTCCAATACCAGAAACCTTTCGAAGCTCTGATCAAAACCAAAATGTTTCATATCCTCCGATGATTATGAAAAAATATGGTATTTATTTAATCCAAAGATTAATTGATCCCGAAGAAAAATCTAACGAAAAATTTAATAAGCATTATTTAGAAATGTTTGATAATATTTTAGGTAAATTTTATAAAGATACAGTAATTGCTAATAGAGAGGATAATGCTCGCCAAATAAATGCCCTAAATATTAATCCAATGTTAAATAATATAATCAATAGACAAATGTATGAAGATACTTTTAATGATATTATAAATGAAGTAGCACATTATACTGCCAAACTTAATAAAAGAGTAACTGATATGCGTGAATATCTTACAGATTATGTAGTATCTCAACGTAATTGGTTAAAATATTATTTAAAATCATATGGTTATACTAGACATAGTACTACAGAAACAGGATTACAATTATGGCATAAACAAGAAATAAAACGTGACAATGATACAATAGTTAAATTAAATTTTGATAAAGGTGTTGAAAAACCAACTGCTATTAGAATTATAAGTAATGATGGTAAAAATATATTAGTTGGTCAAAAAACTGCATTAAAAATTGGTGGAAAATCCAACATAGGAACTTTTCCAATGAATATTATTAATGTTGATATGCAATATTTTGATGAAAATGATTTAAATAAATTACAGAATAAATTAACTAGATTAGGTTTAGATAAAGATTTTACACTTATGGTTGGTACTTTTCCAATAGATCATAGTTTAAGTGGAGAAGATAAAAATATGACAGATAAAATGAAAAGATTTTTAACAGGTGCTTCAGATAAAAAAGATAAATATATTGTAGATACTTTTCAACATTTTGAACAACATAATCATGAAGATCCAATCAAATCTACCGACGACTCTAAGTATAATAATATTAAATCAAAATTACCAAAAGTTACTGACTTATTAAGTAATAGTTTTGATCCAGTATCTAATTACCATTATCAAACTTATCAAAATTTATCCCAAAAAGAGGAGTTTGGATTAACTCTTAAAGGTTCATATGTTTTATATAATACTTCTAGTCGTCATATGGGAATAATTTCAGATTATTATATTGGAAGTGAAATTCGTTCAGCCCAATCAAGAAAACTGGTAGTAAAAGAAGGTGGTAAAAAGAAAGTAAAAACAGTTTCAAAGAAGAAAGTAGTAAAAGAAGGTGGTAAAAAGAAAGTAAAAACAGTTTCAAAGAAGAAAGCTATAAGAAAACATAGAGGTATTATTCAAATTGGTGGAAAAGTAGGAAAATTAAGAAAAGGTTTTAAATATTCAGGAAAAAGATTAAAAAATGGATTACCACAAATAATAAAAGTAAAAACAAATAAAAATTGATTTTTATAAATAATGTTAAAAGATGGAAGACAAACTCCAAAGTTTAAGAAAAGCGGCCGAAATACATAAAAAAGTTCGTAATTTAGTAAAAGATGATATTAAACCGGGTGCTAAAGTAATAGATATTTGTGAAAAGATAGAACATAATGTAAGAGAATTAACTAAATTTAATAAAGAAGAACCTTTAAAAGGGGGTATAGGATTTCCTTGTGGTTTTTCAATTAATGATTGTGCTGCTCATTGGACTCCAACAAGTAGAAATGAATCTCGTATAATTAATAAGAACGATGTTTGTAAGATAGATTTTGGTGTTCATATTGATGGTCATATCATTGATTCTGCTTGGACTGTATCATTTGATGAAAAATATGATAATTTATTAAATGCTTCAAAAGATGCTACAAATACAGGTTTAAGTTTAGCAGGTTGTGATGTTCGTATTAATGAAATCAGTGCTGCTATAGAAGAAGTAATAAATAGTTATGAAATAGAATTAAATAATAAGAGATATCAAATTAAGCCAGTTCGTAGTTTATGTGGGCATCAAATAGATAAATATAAAATTCATTCAAAAAAGGCGATTCCAATTATAAATATTCCTCATTATAATGAAAAGATGAAGGAGGGTGAAGTTTATGCTATAGAAACTTTTGCTACAACAGGTTGTGGTGAAACAGTAGAAAGAGGTGATTGTAGTCATTTCATGATTGATTATTTGAATCAGAAACCAAAAAGATTTCAGGGTTTAATGGATCATCAAAAGAAATTTTTAAAACAATTGTATAAAAATAGAGCAACTTTACCATTTTGTCAGCGTTGGTCTAATTCGTGGGATAATTTAGAGAAACAAAAAGTAGAATATATATTAAAAGATTTAGTTGATCGTAATATTGTAAATGCTTATCCTCCTCTGTATGATAAAAAGGGTGGTTTTGTTTCGCAATTTGAACATACAATAATGATACATAAAGATAAAGTTGATATTTTAAGTCGAGGAGATGATTATTAAAATAATAAAATTGAATTTATAAACAAATTATTAAATATAAATAATGATCTTTCCTCCTAGATGTTTTACATGTGGTAAACTCATTGGTCATAAAGTTTTAACTTATGAACAACGAGTAAAAGATAAGTATCCAAAAATAGAAAAGACAGATAAACCTATAGTTGGTGATATATTGGATGATTTAGGTATAAAGCGATATTGTTGTCGAAGTGTGTTTTTAGGTCATCTTCCATTAGTTGAGAAGATAGAAAATCCTTATGTAAAAGATGCGAAATTAAAGCGAAGTAAATAACTTTATTTTGTATGATACATATAATAACCAATATTAGTTCCAATAATTCCTCCAAATATAATTTGTGAAAAAGTATGACAATGATTAAGTACTCTAGAATAACTAATAAACATATTGATAATAAAAAAAATAAGAATAGCAATTAATTTAATAGTTCTACTATATTTAGTATTATACCAAATATATAGAGATACAAATATACAAGTATACCAAGCGGCCTGACTATGTCCTGATGGCATACCATATGATTTATATAAGAATGGTATTTTCTCCAAAATAGAGCAATTTTTTGATTTCTCAGGTCTTGGCATTTTAAATAAATATTTTATAATTTTATTTAAAATTTCAGAAAATATAAATCCTTTAAGATATTTTAATGCCTTTTCATTATAAGTTTTAATATATTCAATTGTAGGAATTAAGAAATAAAATACAGGGGATAATCTAGCAAATATTAATAATTTTTCATATATAAATTGAATAACCATTACTTATAATATAGTAATTTTTTTTTTATACTATAGTTTCATTAAACATTTTACGAGATAATGTTTTCATAACAATTTCAAAAATCATCATATTTTGAATACTTGTATCATCGGCTGCTTTAGTACCTTCTGAAGTTTCCCTAAAGTCATAAAGAATTCCATCTGGTGTGTAAATTTCAACAGTAAATTTACCTAAAGATGCTAAAGTAGGGACAAATTTTTTAAAACAATAGCATTGTCCGTTAACTCTACAGGAGATTGTATTACCAATAATTCTATCAGGTATTAATACAGCGAAAGAAGTTGCTAAAATCGTGTTAGTTCCTTCAAGAGAATTATCAAGTTCAGGGATTTTTAAAATAAGATATGGATAGGTTTCTTCAAATCCTTTAGGTAATAAGCATTCAGATAATTGAACTGTATATACATTATTTAAAGTATATCCAACATTAGCACCAACAAATGTATCACTAGCATTAAATTTAATTTGATATTTTGCTGGATTTGGATAAACAGTAATATTTCTGTTCCTAGAATCAATAACAACACATTGTGATTTTTTACTTTTTTCGGAACCACTAGATGAAATAATCATATCTTGATTAGAGTTTCTAGTTGGCATTTTAGTTGTAAAAGGGAATCCTTGTTGTTGATTAAACATTTCTATATAGATTTAATACATAAAATAAAATTGAAATTCTATTTTACATAAAAAGTTAAAATGATTAATAATAACAATATTGAATATAGAAATGACGATGAAAAAATAGAAGATATTCGTCGTACAATTGATGGTGTTAAATTAACTATGAGTGATAATATAGATAGAATTCTAGACCGTGGTGAACAATTAGATGTATTAATAGATAAATCAGAACATTTAAATGAGCGTTCTTTTAACTTTAAACGTAGTGCAAGAAATTTAAGATACAAATTATGTAAAGAGAATGTAATTCGTGGATTTTTAATTTTTTTAATAGTTCTTTTTATTATTTATATAATTATTGGTTCAGCATGTGGATTTGATTTTGCTTGTGCTAGAAAACACAATTAGTATATTTATGTATTTTATTCTATTTTTCTTATATATAAATAAAACAAAATGAATCTTAATTTCTTAAATGAAAATATTCTTAAAAATCCAATTGTATTGGCAATTATTGGTGGTTTATTAGTCACCTTATATCTTTATGTAGATACTACACTTATTGACAAAAAAGAAAAAAGCAAAATAGGTTATTTACGAGTATTCGCAGTTGCTTCGGCTTTATTCGCAGTTTTATTACCATATTATCATGTTCCAAAAAGAATTTTTAAAGAAGATATTATTCCTGGACCAGCACCATTTTAAGTTCGTTAAAATCGAAATTATAAGATATAGTTTATTGTAATAATAATGACACAAAGTGAACAAAAAGAGATTTTATACTTTTTACAAAATGATAGATTTGCTTATAAAAAAATTCAGTTAATAAAAGGAGATTTAGAAGAAACATTAGATAAACTTACTCCAAATAAAACAATTGGATCATATAGAGATACAATATTTGCTATTACAAAAATAGATCTAGATAATCCTAATATGACTGATTTTGAAAAGAAATTATGCAAAGATATTAAAGAATATATCTTTATTATTAGAGGAAGAGGTTTATATCAAGTTGGAAATATGCCTTATACCGGAAAATGGGATATAGCAATTTATTATTGTATATTTAGTGAATTAATTTCTCCAAAATATTATGATAGAACACATCTCTTAAAGGAAGTTCCAAATAATCCCCTTAAAATGGAAAGTAGCACTCAAACAGAAACTGTTACCATCAAAGAAGTAGCAACACAAATGGAAAATATAGAAATCTAATCTTGTAGAAAATGATATCTACAAACAGCAACATAACTTTCTGAACCTCCAATACAAATTCTTTCAGTAGAATTAATAGTTCTTTTAGTAAAATTACCAGGAGTTCCATCTTTACAAAAAACACAACAACTATGTAATTTATAGACACATTCTGCCATAGGAATTAAATTTGTAATATTAGTAAATGGTTTTCTTTGAAAATCACCATCTAAACCACATACAAATATGGTTTTTTTGTCAATATCTGTTGCTTGAACACAAAAATCATATAAATCATTGAAAAATTGACCTTCATTAATGAAAATAGCATCACTTTTTTTATAATCATCTGTTTGTAATAATGGAATCAATTCTTTTACACATTTAGCCTTAATAGAAGCATGATTATGTGTGGAAATAATACCATTTCCGTATCGTGTATCATCAGCATAATTAATTGCTAATAAATTTTTATCAAGTGCCTTGTATTTATGATAAAATGAAAGTAGAGTACTTGTTTTGGAAGCATACATACATCCAATAATTAGTTCAATTCTACCGGATTTGGTGTTGAGACAGGGTAAAGTCATATTAAGTATTAATAATAATATTTAATATAAATTCATTTTTATATTGTTTTAATTTGCCCATTCAATAACACTAAAAAATAATCTACATCCAGCAATGACAGATACAAGTTTAAATATATCATAATAAAAATCATTATTATCTGCTTGATTTTGGTTTTCTTGAGTTTTATATCGATTATTTACTTCTGTATATAAATCATTTTGTGCTGTTTCTAAAGCATTATCAACAATATTTTCTACAATATCATCAATCATTTCTTCAGTTTTTTTATTAATAGGCTGTTCTTCGGTAGGAGTAACAGTTTCTTCGACATTATTTTCAATATCGATATTTTGAATGTCTTCTGTAAGATCTACCCATTCATTATTTTCTGAATTAGAATTCATTATGATATGATATAATAATCATATATATTTTTATTTTTAAATATTAATTTCGCTTAAAGAATTTTGTTTTTGATTATCTTGAATTTCAATCGGTTCAATTTCAAATAAACGAATATCATCAGGAGAAACTGATTCAGGAGATTGTTGACTTGAATCTGAATTAGGCATATCATTCATATACGATTGTATATTATAATCTTGTTGAGAATTTTCATCTAAATGTTCTTCCATATTAGAATAACCTTGACGATTAGTATTATTATAACAAGCACAAGACATTTTAGAAAATAATTCGGAAAATTTTTTTCCAAATTTTTTCATAAAACCGTCTTTATTTTTTATTTTTTGCTTTTTTACTTTTTTTTGTAATTCTTGTTCTTGATTATTTTCATAATCAAACATAATAATATCTTGAATTGTTCTAGATAAAATTTCATCATGTAATTCTTGAGCGATTTGTCTGTCATTTTTTTTAATAACTTCTTTTTCATCAGTTTTTTCTTCAATATTATTTTCCTCCTCTAGTCTTTGAATCTCAGCATTAATTTTAGTTAAATCTTCCTCATCGTTGTTAATATTAGTTCTTGAGTCTTTTACCATTTGTAATAATAAATTAATTGATTTTTCTAAATTACCACCTGCTTGCGCATAAACGTATCCAATTACCTCATCATCTATATATGGAAAAAGTTCTGTTAATTTATAATTAGACATTTGAATTATAATATAATTTTATTAACAAAAATCAATTTTGTATTTACATATTTTTTAATTGATAATGATATGCTTTAGCAGTTCTATGTAAAAGACCACCTTTTTTGACTGGGTGAAATCCTTGAATTCCTAATGCATATCTTGCTTTTTTAACTGATTTAGCCCATAAATTATTTTTACCTAATGCGACTTTAGCAGCAGATTTAATTTTTCTTGGTCTTCCTATTTTTTTAGAACCACCTTGTTGAAATAATGGGGTGTCAATATCAAGGTCAGTGCCTGTTGGTAAATTATTTAGTGGATCTTCATTATCTTCATTATTTTCATTATCACTATTATTTTCATTATTTTCATAATTTTCATTATTTTCATTATTATTTTCATTATTTTCATAATTTTCATTATTTTCATTATTATTTTCATTATTTTCATTATTTTCATTATTATTTTCATTATTATTTTCATTATTATTTTCATTATTATTTTCATTATTTTCATTATTATTTTCATTATTTTCATTATTATTTTCATTATTTTCATTATTATTTTCATTATTTTCATTATTATTTTCATTATTTTCATTATTGTTAGAATCTTGATTTTCTTGTTCGGATAAATTATTATTAGATTTTTCATTATTTTCAATATTATCTGCATTATTTTCAGATTCATTTACATCATTGTTAGATTCTTGATTATTTTCAACATTTTTTTCAGATTCATTTACATTATTGTTGGATTCTTGATTATTTTCAACATTTTTTTCAGATTCATTTACATTATTGTTGGATTCTTGATTATTTTCAATATTATTTTGAACGGATTCATTTTGTTGAGTAAAAAATTCAGGTTGTTGTGGTGCTTGTTGTTGGATTTGTTCTAATTCTTGTTGTTCTTGAATTTTTTGTTGTAATACTTCAAGTTGTTGTTTAAGATTTTCTTTTTGTTGTTGTTTTTCTTGAATTTCTTTTTCATTTTTTGAAATCATATCGTCCATAGTGAATTCTTCGTCTTGGGTTGCGCCACCAGATGGAATTTGTACTTCATATTGTTTTTGTAAAGCTAAATTTTCTCTGAATCCTCCTACAGAAACAGCTGGAAATAAAAGAAATATTGCTGGATCTATAACAAATTTTAATAAGACAAATCCTAAACCAGCAAATAACATAATTTGGACTACAGCGTTATCTAAAAATTTATGACAAAAGTTACGTTCTTCTTCAGGTATATTCTTAATATATAAATCAAGACGTTCTCTTAATTTAAATGATACACAAAATACAATAACAATTGTGAAAACGTAAAAAATATTTTTTAAAGTGTTATTTCCAAATAAACTCATAATATATATTAATATACAACGAAAATAAAAATAATAATAAAATACTAACTATATTATATCATAATGGATTTAGAAGAATATAACTTTATAGAAAATAAGTTTGTATCATTGATAGATGAATATGGTTTTTTTGAAAGAAATAATATAATGTTTCAAGATTTTGATATAAATACAAACAAAGAAATTAAAGAATTAATATTTTCTTTAAGAGATTTAACAAAAGATAAAAGTAAAAAACAATATAAAATTTTGAAAAAATATTTATTAAATTTTACAGAAACAGATTTTAAAAATATATTTGAAGATATTCATAATTATAAAAATTTTGATACAGAACATACATGGTTACAAACAGGTTATCCAGTTTTAGGACGCTGGAGTGATTTATTTAAATTAAATCTACAAAATAGGCAATTTTTATTTAATATTATAAAAAGTAAAACAAATTTAGTATTAACTCCAAGTACTAATGTTAATGATCCATACTTAATTATAGATATAATACCTTCCTATAAATATGAAGAAGCTCAAAAGTGTGGTGGATATGAAAATTTATATAATTTAGGAGCATCAAATAAACTTTTATTAGAAAAAAATGTATTTTTTAAAATGTTAAAATTAGATGAAAAAGATATAACATCTTATATTTTTTTACAATCTTTTCCAATTTGGGGTAAATTAACCGATAGTATATTTAATGATGTTGTAAGATATATTTCTATATTGACAAAACAAAATAAAGATGTTATATCAAGTTATGAATTAATTAAAAAAGATAAAAAAATTCTAAAAAAGATAAATGAACCTTTATTAGAAAATACAGATGAATTTATTTCATCTTCAGTTGAAGATTTAGATATTGACGATTATACAATCGTAAAAGAAATTTCTGTTGGTATCCATAAATATACATTTATTGAAACACATGAAGATAATTTTAGTAAATTAAAACGAGCAGATTCAACAGAAATCTATTCAAAATTATTTGGACAAGTTTGGATTAAAAAAGTAGAATAATTTTAATTTCTTTAATAAAAAATTAAGATAAAAATGTATGAATAGTATTAGATACTCTTCTTCCTTCATCAATAGCATTTACAACAAGTGATTGTCCAATTCTACAATCACCTGCTGCAAATATTTTTTTATTAGTGGTAGAATATTTAAATAGTGTCATAACATTATTTTTTTCATTTTGTTGAATATTTAATTTATTAAGCAAATTTGTTTCTGTTCCAATATATCCTACTGAAATTATAATAATATCACAATCCCAATATTTTTCACTATTTGGTATTTCTTTAAAATTTTTGTCAATATTAACAGTTTTAATAAATTTAACATTATTATCTATATTACCAATAAATTCTTTGACCAATATTTGATATTGTCTTGGATCTTTTCCGAAAGAATATATTGCTTCTTCATGTCCATAATCTATTTTATATATAATTTGTAATTCTGGCCATGGATTTTCTATATTTCTGATTTGTGGTGGTTTTTCACTTCTATTAAAACATACTAATGAAGAACAGTTATTTCTAACACCTGATGCTAAACAATCAGTAGCAGTATCACCTCCTCCAATAATAATAATTTTTTTATTTTCAGTAGAAAATTTATTTGAATAATTTTTGTCAAGTAATTTTTTCGTATCATTTTTTAATATATCCATAGCAAAATGAATACCATTCAAATGTCTTCCTTTTATATTTATATCTTGTGGATCTGTACTTCCAATAGCTAATAATATAGCATCATAATTATCTAATAAAGTTTTAGTATTATAGTTATTACCAATATCAGCATTAATAATGAAATTAATTCCTTCATCTTTGAGTAAATTTACTCTTCTGTCAACAATATTTTTGTCTAATTTCATATTTGGTATCCCATACATTAATAATCCTCCAATTTTATCATCTTTTTCATAGACAGTAATATTATGTCCTTTTTGATTTAGTAAATCAGCCGCAGATAAACCACATGGTCCACTTCCAATAATTGCTATTTTTTTATTTGTTCTATTTTTTGGTATATTTGGTTGTATCCAACCATTTTCCCAAGCATTTGTTACGATAGCATATTCGATATTTTTAATTTTAACGGGATCATTAGTAGAAAGTTCTAAAGTACAAGATGATTCACATGGTGCTGGACAGATGAGGCCTGTAATTTCACTCATATTACTTGTTTTTTTTAATATATCATATGCTTTCTTCCAATCATTATTTTTAATTAATTGATTCCATTCTGGAATATAATTATTGAGTGGGCATCCGTATGGTTTAACGTGACACCAAGGTGTTCCACAATCTAAACATCGTGATGCTTGGTTGATAATATTATCTTTTGAATAATTTTCTGAAATGGATTTAAAATCTTTAATTCTTTCAGGAATATTTCTGTTTTTGATAGGTTTACTTTTATTAAGAAAGTATTTAGATGTTGTACTAAATTTTTTTTTAGATATAAAAAAAAGATAATTCATTAGAACTAATTAATATAATTCTATTCTATTCTATTTTATTTTATTTTTATAATTTAATAGGTTCAATTTTTTTGAATTTAGTTATTTCATCTTCCCAATTATTAATAATATAATCAGAAAGTGATGAATCTGTTTGTTTATAATGTTCTTTAATTTGATGTAATATAAAAATTTTATCATCTTCATTAATAGGATGAATATAAGCAGAAACTGTATTAATATTGTCTTTACATTTATTTTCAGTATCATAAACATATACATTACCACCAGACATTCCAGCACATAGATTTTTATCAACTTTTCCAAGAATTATAACGCTTCCACCAGTCATATATTCACAACCATTAGTTCCAATACCTTCAACAACTATATTAACTCCGGAATTTCTTATTGCAAAACGATTTCCAGCAATTCCATTAATATACGCATTTCCTTTAATTCCACCATAAAAACATGTATTACCAACAATCATATATTTTGATGAAGGTATATCACAAGTTTTAGGTAGTTTGACAATTATATTTCCACCAGATATACCTTTTCCAACATAATCATTACAACCACCAATAACACGAATAGTGACACCTTTTTGTAAAAAAGCACCTAAAGATTGTCCAGTAATTCCAGTTAATGTTATATCTATTTTTTTATCAGGTAATCCATCTTCACCATATAACTTTGATATTTCGTAACTTAACATTGTTCCAATACTTCTATCTAAATTATTTACTGAACTATTTATAATAACATCATCAGTATTATCAAGAGCATTTTTAGAATTTTTAATAATTTCAGTATTTAATGTATTGTCTAATTTTGTTTTTAAATTATATGAATTAGAACCAATTTTATTATAATTAATATCATTATCAGTAATAAAATCAAGATTAATAGAACTATTAATAGATTCTAATTTATCATATCTTCCAATCATTTCGTCCATCGTTTTAAATCCTAATTCAGCCATAATTATTCTGATTTCTTCTGCAAGTAAAAAGAAATAATTAATTATATTTTCAGGTTTACCAGCAAATTTTTGTCTTAAAATAGGGTCCTGTGTAGCAATACCAACAGGACATATATTTAAATGACATTGACGCATCATGATACAACCGAGTGTAATAAGTGGTATAGTAGCAAAAGCAAACTCTTCAGCACCAAGAAGACAAGCAATTACAACATCTCTTGGTGTTTTAATAGAACCATCAACTTGTAAAGTAACCTTATGCCTTAAATTATTTTTGACAAGCGTTTTATGTGTTTCAGTTAATCCAATTTCCCAAGGTGTTCCACAATATTTGATTGAATTCCAACTTGCTGCTCCAGTTCCTCCATCGTGTCCTGATATAACAATATGATCTGCATTACATTTTGCAACACCAGAAGCAATAATTCCAATTCCATTATTTGATACAAGTTTAACACTAATAGATGCTTGTTTATTAGCATTTTGTAAATCATATATTAATTGTGATAAATCTTCAATAGAATATATATCGTGATGTGGAGGTGGTGATATTAAAGTAATTCCTTCTTTTGTATTCCGCAAACTAGCCATTTCACTAGTAACCTTGAAACCAGGAAGTTCTCCGCCTTCACCTGGTTTTGCTCCTTGTGCCATTTTAATTTGTATTTGATTAGCATTTGCCAGATAATTAGATGAAACCCCAAAGCGACCTGAAGCAACCTGTTTAATAGCAGAATTTTTTATAGTATTAAATCGTTTTTGATCTTCTCCACCCTCCCCAGTATTTGATCTTCCATTTAAAGTATTCATTGCTATTGCAATTGTTTCATGTGCTTCTTTAGAAATAGAACCAATACTCATTGCTCCTGTACAAAATCTTTTCACAATATCCTTGGCGGATTCAACATCATTTAATGAAATAGAAGCATTGTTATCTTTAAATTTAAAAAGACCACGAATAGTACATTTTTTATTCAAATTATCGGTTGTTTTTAAATATTCCTTAAATTGTTGTTCATTATTTAATTTAACTGATTTTTGTAATTTATATATAATTTCTGGACTATTATAATGTATTTCTCCCCCTTCTCTAAAACTATATTGTCCATCAATCATATTTTTATTATTAAAAACATTCTTATGATGATTTAAAAAAATTTCTTTTATTTTATCAAAATTTATAGTATTAATGGTATTATGAATGTTAGGAAAACAAGTATCTATAATATCTTTATCAAAACCAATAGTTTCAAATTTACCAGCACCTTTGTAACTTTGTAATGTTGAAATTCCCATTTTAGACATAATTTTATATATTCCTTTATTTATAGCATTACGATAATTTTCATATATTTCTTTTCTTTTATAAGAAATATTTGTATTCTCTAAATGATATTTTATAGATTCATATGACATATATGGACATATAGCATCTACACCAAATCCTAATAAACAACAAATTTGATGTGATTCTCTTATTCCACCAGATTCTACAATTAATGTTACTTGATTTCTAACTTTTTGTTGTATCAAATAATTATGTAAAGCACTTGATATTAAAATAGATGGAATTTGAATATTATTTTCACTAACGTTTCTATCAGTAAGAACAATTGTATTTATTCCATTGTCAATAATTTCATTATATATTTCTTCACATTTTTTTAAAATAATTTCCTTTAAATTTCGTTCATCATTTTTTGAAAAAGTCATATCAACTATATCAGAGTTTAAACTTTTAATTTTATTTTTTTTAATAAAATATAATTCTTTATTAGTTAAAATTGGACTTTTTAAGAAAATCGGTTTAATTCTATTTTTGTTTATTTCTAAAATATTTTCATCTTTTCCAATTGGACATTCAAGAGACATTACATAATTTTCTCTTACAGAATCAATCGGTGGATTTGTAACTTGTGCGAATGAATGTTTAAAATAATCAAATAAATTTCTTTTCTTTTTTGATAAAAATGCTAAAGGTGTATCATTACCCATTGAACCATTTGGTTCACTAGAACCTAAAAACATTGGAGTTAATATCATATTATTAACTTCATCAGAAATACCAAATAATTTAAATTTATTTTCTATATCATAAATAAGCTCTATTTTATAATCTTTTTTTTGTTCTACTATTTCATCTAAATATTTTATATTTTTAATCCAATTACTATAATCATATTGATTTGAATAATGTTGCTTTACATCAATATTTTTAATTAATTCTTTTTTATCCATATCTATTAATAAAATCTCACCAGGAAGTAATCCACCCATTTCTTTTACTGAATTATCTTCTATATTATGAAGTACACCTGCTTCACTTGATATAATAATTTGATTATCTTTTGTTAAACAATAACGACTTGGTCTTAATCCATTACGATCTTGAATTACACCAATGTTTTTTTTATTCATGAACCCAATTAAAGCAGGACCATCCCAAGATTCAAGAGAACAAGAATGATATTTATAAAATGATTTAATATTTTTTGATAAATTATTATTTGTAGTCCATGCTTCTGGTATTGTAGCCATTAAAATTTCAGGCAAACTATATTTACTTGACATAGTCATCCATTGAATAAAACTATCAAAATTACCAGAATCACTCATATTATTCGTACAAATTGGAAAGAATTTATTTGTATCTTTACCATAAATTGGACTTAACATATTACTCTCCCGTGTTAAAACCATATTTTTATTTCCATCAATTGTATTTAATTCTCCATTATGACAAGTTATACGATATGGTTGTGCTCTATTCCATGAAGGTTGTGTATTTGTTGAAAAACGAGAATGAACCATTGCCATATAACATTCAAATGTTTCATCATTTAAATCTTTATAATATTGAAATAATTGTTCACAATTAAATTGACCCTTATAAACAATAGTATCACTTGATAAACTACATATATAAAATCCTAGATTAATTTTTTCATTAGAATCTATTTGATTTGTTGAAATTTTTTGAACTGAATATAAATCTTTATTTGAAATATTATCATTATTTACATTTTTAATAAAAATTTGTTCAATATAAGGTTCACTTGTTCTAGAAATTAGACCTAAACAATCTTTATTTTTTTCTATATTTCTCCATGTAATTATTTCTAAACCCATTTTTTTCGCATTTTCTTTTATAATTTTTTTACACATATTCCTTGAATCAATATCTTTTGGTAAAAAAATAATACCTGTTCCATAAAATCCTTCATCAGGTAATATTATATTTTGCTCATTAAATAAATTTTTTTTATAAAATTCATGTGGAATATTTACCATTATTCCAGCACCATCTCCATTTTTAGGATCATCCATACAACCACCTCGGTGATTTAAATTTAATAATATTTGATTCGCATTTTTAACCAATAATCTATTAGAATTTTTATTCATATCTACAATAATTCCAATACCACAAGATGATTTTTCATTCATATTTAAATTAGTATATAATCGTTTATTAAACATATTACGATATATTGAAAAGTTTTGATACAATTTAACATTATACGCTTCGCCATATCGAGTTCCCTGACGTTTTAAAAAATATAAATTATTTTTGGCAAATGATAACATATTAATAATAATAATATTATTATTATTAATTAGTATCAATTTTAACTTAATATTATAGCCTTCGGTATATCTGGTTGTCTTACTCTTTCTTTGAAAAAATATAATCTAATTCAACTTGAATCGTCATTGGAATAATACAATTTTTAAAAAATTTTACAATAATGTCAGGTTTTTTAAATCCAGTTTTAACTGATTTTTCTCTAACTCTTTGTAAAACTTTATGTTCTACACTAACATTTTTTAATGCAGCACCAATAGCAATATCATTATTTTGAGTTAATAATTTATCATATTGTGTTTGATTATCTTTATATTTAGCTTCCATAACAAGAATTCCATAATGTATTCTTTTTGAAACAGCTTGTAAATTAAAAATATCGCTAAGTGCGGAATCTCCATAATGTGCATCTTCACCTTCTTCACATAGTTCAGTAATAAAATTTAGATATGCGATTTTTATCCATGGACTAAAATTAATTTTTTTTGAAAATTTAAGAATTTCTTCGGGTATTTGACTATTATATTCTCGTGTTACTTGACATTCTTGTAATCCTTTATAAAAAGGTCTTTCATCAAAACAATTATATCGTCCTGCAATAGAATGTACATTTTCAATTTGTTTAAACATAAAATCAAAATATGTTCCTTCATAATTATTTTTATATTTAAATTCTTCTGCATTATGTTCATATATTGGTAAATTTTGCTTATAATTTGATCTTTCCCATAAGCCTTTAATAATTATATCCTCTAATTCAATAAGTCTATCTCTGACTTTATCTAATTCCATCTTATAATATTATATATATTAGTATTTTTAATTAAATTGTATATTATTTATGTATGTTTCAAAATTTTTTATATTAGAATTAATTATATTAATATATAAAATGTCTTTAGAATACCCACCAACGGCAATTGATGCAGCAAATACATGGATTAAAGACTTACAAGATACTACTACTGGTTATGTTGGTAATACTTCTAACCAACCTATAGCAAAATATAAAACATTAATTCAAGGAAATTCTTATGGAAATGGAGAATATATCGCTTGGACTACTGATATTTATAGTAATTATACTCATGGTACTACTTACCACTCTAATGAATGGCCTGCTTCTGGTGCTTTCGATAAATCTGAAGGTGATGGTAATACACAATTATCATCACATACTGGAAGAACTTATCAAAGTGGTTCAGATAAAGGTGCTCCAGGAGAATTAGGAATAGATTTACCAGATAGAATTAAATTAACAAGTTTTTCAATTAAATCTAGACCTAGTTTTGCAAAACAAGCACCAAGTAAATTTAAGTTATCAGGTAGAAATAATCAAGGTGATAGTTGGACAGATATTACTACTGAAACAAAAACAAATTGGTCAGGTGGAGATACAGCAACTTGGAATGTTACACCAACAGAATATTTTTCAGAGTATAAATTTACATGGTATAGAGCCCAAGAAAATAATAATATGATTGCTATTTATACTATAAAATTATATGGAATTCCATTTCATCATGGTGATGGTATTAGTTTAGTAGATTATGATACATTACCATTTACAAGAGCAATTGAATATAATGGTGTTAGAAGTAATGTTGAATTAAAAAGAGGTACAGGTATTGGATTAAAAGATATAATGGATATTAAGAATGTAACTAATACTTATGAAGCATCTTTGATTGGTAATCCAACTATGTATAATGGTAAATTTTACCTTGATAATAGTGCAACTCAAACTATTTATTTTCCAACCCCATTCACTCAAAAACCAGGTCTTTTCTTTGGAATGGAATGGACAGTTTGGGGTGCTGGAACTGGTACTAGATGGTCGTGTCAAATTACAGAAGTAACTTCAACTTATTTCACCATTACAAATCCCCAAAGTGATATGGATCCAGTTATTCATTGGATGGCAGTTAAACAAGGAACAGGAACAATTTATGGACAGGCTTATAAATGTGAAGTAAAAAATCTAGGAACAAATTGGAGCAGTCATCAAACTATGACTTATAGTGGTCTTGGTTCAACACCAATTTGTTTATGTAATTTACAAACTAGAAATGATAGTAATACCAAATATTCACCACATCTTGGAGGTAGTTCATCATCAACTGAAATAATCTTTCATATTGGTATTAATGATATAACACCTGTATCTACTGCCCAAACACGGTCAACCGCAGAAACTGTTGCTTTTTTTGCTATAACTAAAAACAATGTTGCTAATAAAATGTATTTATTTGAAAAAGGTACGACACAAGCATCTCATGCTACATCATCAAATCCTGTTCCTATTCAAAATCCAATTTGTATAGGATGTCCCAAAAACGCTGGTGGTGATCCTTTGAATCTTTACGCTAATAGAATAAGCAGTCATAGAACTTTATGGTATATTAAAGAAGTTCCTGGAAGGGATGGATCTCATACTGGTACAGAAAATGCTTATATAATGCAAATGGCAGGTACAACAACTGGTAATTCAAAACCATTATTACATTTTTGTGCTAATCATGCTTCTTCTACTCAAGGAATTAGTGATAATGCTAATATGGCTACATGGTATAATATTAGTCAAAGAGGTGCTAAATATGCAGTTGGTTATGGGTCTGGTAGTAATAGACCAACTTTAAAAAATGATGGTAATGGTAAATACGTTCAATTTGATGCTTCTAATAGTGAATATTTTAAATTACCTTGCCCAATTACTTGGACAATGAAAGATGCTGAAAGTCAAGCAACTGGTGGAGTAACTGCATTTGCTGTAGCAAAATTTAAAAATATGTCTACCGATAATTGGCCAAGAATTTTTGAATTCGGTATTCCCGGAACTGGAACTTCGACTGAAACTAAAGAAGGTTATACATACTATAAAGCAATTAATGAAGGAACAAGTGGTTTTGGAGGTACTCTTCATGGAAATGCTTCTAAACAAAGTGGTTATGTTTCTTTAACAACAAATGGAAATTCCCAAAATGGACAAATTGAATATACTGGTATATACCCTGGTAATCGTATGTATACTACATTCGATACATGGATTGGTGGTGGTAATGGTGCTGATGCTATTTGGTTTTATTGGGGTGCTACTAGTCGTCCAACAAGTGAAGATGGTGGTGGTGGTGCATATCTTTTTGCTATAGATGAATATGGCAGTAATGAACTTCAACTTGAATGGAATGGTGGTAGACTTCAGACAAAAACTATGGGAAATATTGATGATAGTCAATGGCATAGTTGGGCTATTGAATGGGAAAGTAATACTATTAAAATTTGGAGAGATGGTAATCTTGAAATTACAAAAAATGATAGTGCTCGTACTCTTAACACAAATTCAAAAATAGGATGGGGTGGCAGAACAGGTGGATTAAATAATCACCATAGAGTTAGAAATATGAAACTTTGGGTTTCTTCTGAAAATGGTACTGGATATATTGATAATGGTAATCCATCAACTGAAACTATTATGTTGGCTAGAAATGGAACTGGTTCTCAGATGAGATTTCAATCAAAAGATCCAACAACTCAATATGATACAACAAATTCTCCTGCAAGTGCTAGTTGGAGAGTTTATTCAGTTAGATATGACAATTATAGCAGAACATGCACTATGGCAACTAATGCTACTACTTTTACTCCAACAGAAACAACTCAAAATTATATGGATAATAGAACAACAACTAATAATATAATCGGTGGAGATGTTGATATTGGTAATTTTTCAGATATTGATCTTCGAGAACTGATCATTTGGGATGATTGTTTAAGTACCACACAAATTGCTGATATAAATGCACATTTAGTTAATAAATGGTATATTGGTGTTCCTACACAAACAACCGCATATAGTGATTTACTTGCTTGGTATCAATGTGAAGAAAGTAGTGGTTCAACACTTGCTGATAGTAAAGGAAGTCATAATATGACTCTTTATAATTCATCTTACTATACTCATATATCAGATAGTGTTGATGGCGGTGATCGTTCTATTGAATTCAGTCGTTCTTCCAATAGTAAAGCATATGATAGTAGTAGTTTAAGTTATGGTCTTGCCAAATTAAGTAATCTTGGTTCAATCAATATTAATCAATTTACTATATCTTGTTGGACTAAATTTACACAAACTTCATATCATGGTACTCTATGGCAGTTTAGTAGTCCAAGTTCTTATCATCAAGTTTTTTTTAGATTAGCATATGTTGTTGATGGTGGTGGTTATTGGTCAGTGTTACAAAGATATAAAGAAACATCTAGTTCTACTAATTATAATGATGCAGTTGAAACTAGTTCTGGTGCTGTAAATTATCATAATGATGTTTGGCATAATCTTGTAGTTACAAAATCAGGAAATACAACCAGTGATACTCTCAAATTATATATTAATGGCAGTTTAGTTGGATCAACTAATTTAACTAATTCTGGTGGTAAAGATTTTTCTGGTAAAATTGATCATTTAGCATTTGGTGCTGGTTGGCATAATAATAAATGGAATTGGTGGTCAAAAGCTATGAAAACAGATGATTATAGAATTTATAATAGAGCATTAACAGCTTCGGAAGTTACTGAATTATATGCAACTCAGTAAATATAAATTTAATTATCAATTTTTAGTAATACCCAATATACTTTATTATCGTGTTTCATATATAGAATATCATGTTCGTCTGAAAAATCTTCAATAACACTGCGAGTTTGAACTAAAGCCTTTTGCTTTCCATCATACATTCTCTTATTAAAATTTTTAGAACCTCTGTTAAATCTTCCATTTTTAGAAAAAGTCTTAGTTGGTTCTAAAATTAGAAGTAATCCATTTTTCTTCAAATTACTTAAAACTTTATTCAACATTGCCTCCGGATTTTTTGTATAATGTAATGAATAACTAAATAAAATTAGATCAAACTTTTTTATAAAGGGAATATTTTCTGCGCTCCCTTTATAAAAACGAATATTTTTAAATTTATACGACTTATTATTAAGTCTAGCGTCTTTTAACATAGGTAAACTTGGATCGATTCCATAAATAGTTTTTACATATGGACTTAAAGCAAATTCAAAGAATCCGTTACCACAACCAATATCGAGAACAGACATTCTAGATAAACGGATTTTAGCATGTTTTCGCAGAATCGATTTAATACTATTACCATATTGAGTAACTTTTTTCTGTATTTTTTTTATATCTTGATATGGTTCCATTTTAATCAGTTTTGAAAATGTAAATAAAATTCATTTCTATATTTTTATTTTACAAATTTAGTATTTTATTTAACCACAATGATAAGTACAACCAACGAAACAAGCGATATAAACATTTTCACCAGCGTTTTTCTTTGTAAGATATTCTGCTTCTGTAGCAATTAAACTTCCATCCGCATTTAAGAAACGAGTATCATATTCATATACAATTTGTTGATTTCCATTTTCGTCTAAATCATCTTCATATTGGACATTACCATTCGCGTCATATACAATTTCTTGTTTAATTTCTTGAATATCTTGCATTATTGGTACTTGATGTGTTCTTGCTTTTCCTTCTCCATCAAGTAATGGATTTCCTTCTGAATCATATAATGGAAAATAATTATACATTTTTTCGGAACCTGTTTCTGTTTTCTTTATAGGTTTTTGTACATATTGTTGTAAGGAATCATCATATATAATTTCAATATCATCTACTTCTTTTGTTATTTCTTCATATTGTTGTATCTGAGTAGTAATAATAGTTGTAGAAACCTTTATTTTTTGTTTTACAATTTTAGTTAAATTGAAGTCACAACTGCAAGTAATTTTAGCAACAGAGTAATTATGTAATAAATCATCAGATTGTTTTGCTCCATAACCTGGAATTGTACATGATGTGATATAATCTCCATTTGAAATATTTCCATTTTTATTACAAACCCAAACAGCACCTTCACCTACGGAGTTCATATGTAATCGCATTTCATTTTTATTAGTTTTTTTCTGGAGTGTTTTAAAGGCACCATATCCATAATATACACTATCTTCATTATCATCTTTTTCATCGGATATAATACCAAAAACTCTTATATCATTATCAGTTCTACATATATCACAAATAGGTAATGATTCTATAATTGTGGGAGAAATACTATTATCTATATTCATATATTTTCCAGTTGAATATGCGATTAATCCACACATATCAGTTGCATTTATATTATTAACACCAATACATCTATGCTGTCCAGTAAAATTATTAATAGTATTAGTATGACTTGAATCATTTTCAAATCTACCAGTAGTATGTTCACTACCATTAATTGCTCTCATTCTTAATAGCATATTATAATTATAAGTTCCATGATGCTCAAAACGAAGCCCCCAATAACCTTGAGCATTATTAGTATAAATTTGAAATAGATCAACATTCTGATTACTGGTACTATGTAAATAAATTCTTGTATTTCTCAAATGAAAATAGGACGTATTCACATACATTATTCGATTATTACCATTACTGTACCATTCATGTACATGACCTTCATTAACGTTAAAACTTCGCCAAGCCCAACCACCTGCATTAAAATGATAACCAATATTACCAGCAGAATTACCCATTAAAGCCCCCCAATTTTGTATTGAATATCCATACCAACCATTATATGCATGTCCCCAAACAGAAATTGTTCCATATGTTTGACCAGACGATTTGATATAAGCACCATTTGTATTAATATATAAACTATTTCTACATCTTGTATCACCATTAACATCTAATTTATAACTTGGATTAACATTACCTATACCACAACTATTTGTGATAACTAAATGATTACTAGTATTAAAATATCCTACAGTACCATTTCCCTTCTTAAAATAAAGATTTTTATTAGATTTGGCATTGAGAATTGTTGTGCCATCATTATGTTGAATTAAAGCATAATCATTTTGATTTGCTCTATCTTTGTGAGAGATTCCAGCATAACTACCATGCCCAACATTACCAATAAACATTTCATATCCATTATCCCCAATAACAGCATTACCATTAACATCAAGTTTTTTAGTTGGAGCAGTAGTTCCAATTCCAAAGTCACCTGATACATATGAATTGTAACTCCCTCCAGAAAGAAAAGAACCTACACTTCCTCCTGCTGCTACATACATTCCCCAATTAGTACCAGCTGGTATAAAAGTTGCATTCTCATGAGAATAACCAATACCATACATACCTGATATAGAAGTATCAGTTGGCTTATAATTTGAACCAATTGTATAAATTGGATTAGTTTTGTGAGAATTATCACCAACACTATTATAACTTCCACATAAAAATCCTTGATTATGTGCTGATCTTTCAAGATATCCTTTAAGATAAAGATTTCCCGTACCTCCAGAAAGTCCCATTAATGGAGTTTCACTCTGATTTTCCCAAATAAATCCTTGGTTGCTACCACTATTACATCTCATACGAATTGCGTGTGCAGTGATTGTTCGATAACTACAAGCTGTTCCATTACTCAATGATTTACTAGCACCACTGGTTGCCATATAAGTTCCCCAATTGGTATCAGTTTTAGACCAATAATAAATACCAGTATTATTATTATATGAACTTCCGTATAAATCAATTAGATTATTTACAACGTTATAATCCCATGAATTACCACCACCAAAGGTTTGTGCGGTTCCATTAATTCTTAAAGAACCAGTAAGATTGATATCGCCATTAACATCTAGTCTGTAAGATGGAGTGATATTTCCTATACCGACTGATCCAATTGTAATTAATCTTTGCGAAGTATCCCAATAAGCCATATTAGTATTATTATGGCGAATATATAGTGCTTTGCTATTACCACAATTAAGAATTGTAGTTCCAGTAGAATCTTGCATAAGAGCATAATCTCCTGAACCAGTACAAGAATTATTCATAATACCAGCCCAAGAACCATATCCTACATAACCGATTCTTAATTCAGAATTAGATTGACCGATACGAGCATCACCAGTAACATGTAATTTTTGACTTGGACTATTATTACCAATACCTACATTACCTTCATGTGTTATTCTCATTCTTTCTGTTAATGCTGTATTTGAAGTACTTGTTCTAAAATCAAAAGTAATATCTCCAGTTGTTTTACCACTAGTAGTATCCATAACACCGAAAATACCTGAATGAGAATATTTACTATATCCACCAAATTGCATACCATATTTCTCATTTATAGCATTTCCACTTGAACATAAAAATAAACCAGTATGAGTATCCACAGTATTATTATTAATACCATTTGGTTGATTAGTATTAGCAGCATCGCTTAAAATATCAAGTTTTACTATAGGGGTTGTGTTGCCAATACCAACATTACCACCATTAAACCACGAAGACCCATCGGCATCTAACATAATTTTAGTACCTCCTATTTTCACTTGACATTCGTCATAATTACCAGAAGAAACTAAATGGAATTCTGCTCCTCCTGAACCGATTTTAGTTATATAAAATGTTGACGCGTTTAATGGATCTAAACTCCAGTCTGTTGAACCTGTTGATAAATTTAGTTTACCAGTAAATCTACAAGCACCACCAACATCTAATGTATAACTTGGACTTGTTGTTCCTATACCAACATTACCATTAAAAATTACATCTGTTGTACCTCGTCCAATTGACATTGCTACTAATCCTGTTGAACTATTATTATGAGAAGAAATATTGAATGTATTTTGTCCCCAATTCAATATG
>Ga0310345_10001270_pt1 | contig 29040 bp, 29 predicted proteins | sample HC15DNA20500_MG_FD_204667 | JGI IMG/M metagenome (GOLD analysis project Ga0310345, IMG submission 204667) | Marine microbial communities from station ALOHA, North Pacific Subtropical Gyre - HC15-DNA-20-500_MG | ecosystem: Environmental > Aquatic > Marine > Oceanic | place: Pacific Ocean: North... | reverse complement strand
GTGAGCTGTGAGCTGTGAGCTGTGAGCTGTGAGCTGTGAGCTGTGAGCTGTGAGCTGTGAGCTGTGAGCTGTGAGCTGTGAGCTGTGAGCTGTGAGCTGTGAGCTGTGAGCTGTGAGCTGTGAGCTGAAACCCAAAAAGCCCCGGAAATCCGGGGCTTTTTGGGTTTCAGCTCATAGCTAGCAGCTGATCGCTCACCGCTGCCTTTAACGCGGCTGCATGCGGATACCGCCATCGATACGGATGGTTTCACCGTTGAGGAACTTGTTCTCGATCATGTGGCAAACCAGCTGACCGTATTCTTCCGGGTTACCCAGACGCTTGGGGAACTGAGTCATTTCGATCAGGGGCTGCTTGACCTTGTCCGGTGCAGCGTTCATCAGCGGGGTATTGAAGATACCCGGGGCGATGGTGTTGCAGCGGATGCCCAGCGGGGCCAGATCACGGGCGATCGGCAGGGTCATGCCGACAACCGCGCCCTTGGTGGCGGAGTAGGCTACCTGGCCAACCTGACCATCGAAGGCCGCAACGGAAGCGGTGTTCACTACCAGGCCACGCTCGTTGTCTTCACCCGGCTCGTTCTCGGCCATGGCGGCAGCAGCCAGACGGGTCACGTTGAAGGTGCCGATCAGGTTGATCTGAACCACCTTGCTGAATACGCCCAGATCGTGAGGCTTGTTCTCACGGCCAACGGTCTTCATGGCAGAGCCAACACCGGCACAGTTAACCGCCACGTGGACAGCACCGAACTTGTCCAGGGTTGCCGCGATGGCAGCCTGTACGGAGGCTTCGTCGGTTACGTCAGTCTTGACGAAAGCGGCGTTGTCGCCCAGCTCGGCAGCAACGGCCAGACCCTGCTCTTCGTTCAGGTCCAGAATCATCACTTTGCCGCCTTTGGCAACGATGGCCTGGGCTGTAGCGTGACCGAGACCGGATGCACCACCGGTGATAACGGCAACTTTATCGGTAATGTTCATATGCTCTCCTTGGGTATGGGGCCATGAGGAGCCACTGAGACACGAGCTCAATGACGCCGAAACAATGCCCGGAGTATACCCACCTGCTTCATGGCCCTCATTGTTGCTTTCGCTCAATCCGTGAGTGGATTAAGGTGAGATTGCGTCAATGGAGAATGGCGTACGAATCCGAGGCACGGGAGGGAGAACCTTGCCAAAGACCGTCAGACAGGAAGATCAGTCCGAGCTGGGCCGCGACTACGTGCGTGTTCGCCAGTTCAGCGAGCAGCTGTGTGCGCCCCTGCAAGCCGAGGACATGGGCCTGCAAGCCTGCCCCGACGTGAGCCCGCCACGCTGGCATCTGGCCCACACCACCTGGTTTTTCGAAACCTTCCTGCTGGTGCCGCACCTACCCGGCTACCAGCCCTTCAATCCCGCTTTCGAATACCTGTTCAACAGCTACTACAACGGCATTGGCGAGCAATACCCACGCCCGCAACGGCACCTGCTGACTCGCCCCGACAACGCCGAAGTGCTGGCCTGGCGAGCGCAGGTGGACGACGCCATGCAGGCACTGATCGCCGCCAGCCCTGGGCTGGCCTCGTTGGTCCGGCTGGGCTTGAACCACGAACAGCAGCATCAGGAGCTGCTGCTCACCGACATCAAATACAGCCTGTCTTTCAACCCGCTGTCGCCCGCTATTACAGAACCATTCCCGCCCTGCGACACACCGGCCCCCGCACTGACGTTTCAGGACTTCACCGGAGGCAAAGTGGAACAGGGTCGCAACGCCGGTGACGGCTTCGTGTTCGATAACGAGACACCCCGCCACCCAGTCTGGCTTGCCCCGTTCCGGCTGGCCAACCGCCCGGTGAGCAACGGCGAGTACCGCGCTTTTATCAACGATGGCGGGTATCAACGGCCTGAGCTGTGGCTATCCGATGGCTGGACATGGGTTCAGCAACAGAACATTCAGCGCCCGCTTTACTGGCAGGAAGACCTGCAACATCACTGGACCCTGGCCGGTCTCCAGCCCCTGCAAAGTGCGCAAATTCTCGCCCACGTCAATTACTACGAAGCGGACGCCTACGCCCGCTGGGCCGGGATGCGCCTGCCCACGGAACAGGAATGGGAACACGCCGCACGCCAGAGCCGGCAACCCGGCCACTTTGTGGGCAACGGCCTGTATCAGCCCGGCCATACCCTCGATACGCCACTGGCACATCTGTTTGGTGACGTCTGGGAGTGGACCGCCAGCGCCTACCTGCCCTACCCCGGCTTTCGGCCAGCCAGCGGAGCTGTCGGGGAATACAACGGCAAATTCATGTGCAACCAGATGGTGCTGCGGGGCGGCTCCTGCGCCACCAGCCGGGACCATATCCGCACCAGTTACCGCAATTTCTTTTACCCTCACCACCGCTGGCAGTTCAGCGGCATCCGCCTGGCAGAAACCCTATGACCCATGTCGCTACCGCTTCCCCGTTCACGTCCCCCAACCCGACCCTGGGCCCCCATCGCCAGCTACGCCGCAACCTCAATTTCTACGACCTTCAGCCCCCGGTCACCAACATGCTCAGTGAAGTGACCCTGTCGTTGACCGCCGCGCAGCCCAGCCTGCACCCCAAGTTCTTCTACGATGGTGAAGGCTCCCGCCTGTTCGACGCCATTACCCGCACCCCGGAGTACTACCCCACCCGAACTGAATCGGCGATTCTCGACAGCCATGCCGAAGAGATCCGGCAACATCTTGAGAGATGCCACACCATTGCCGAACCGGGCGCCGGCAGCTGCGAAAAGGTCCGGCTGCTGCTGGAGCGCTGGGCTCCAGAGCAGTACATGCCGCTGGAGATTTCCCGCGCCTGCCTGCTGGAAGCCAGCCAGCGACTGGCTGCAGAGTTCCCCGGGGTAAACATCAGCGCAGTGTGCGCAGATTACTGCCAGGCGCTGGCGCTGCCGCAAAACGGGCAGCAACCGGGGCGGGTGGTGTTTTTTCCCGGTTCTACCATCGGTAACTTTGACCCCGCTGAACGGGCGGCCTTCCTGCGTGGCCTGCACCACTTGGCAGGCCCCGGGGGCGCACTACTGATCGGCGCAGACCTGCAAAAGGACACCGAACGCCTTAACGCCGCCTACAACGACAGCCAGGGACTCACCGCCGCCTTCAACCTGAATGCGCTACACCACCTGAACCGAGAACTGGACTGTCACTTCGACATATCGCAAATGCGGCATCTCGCCTTCTACAATCCCCAACTGAACCGTATCGAGATGCATCTTGAGTGCCTTGCCGACCAACAGCTGCAGTTGGGACAGCACCCGTACTGCCTGCCCGCAGGCACTCGTATCCATACCGAGAGCTCCTATAAATTTACCGTTGAGGGGTTCTCGAAAGAGCTGTGCGACGCGGGATTCCATCCCCTGGGCTGCTGGACAGACCCGGATCAGCTATTCAGCCTTCACCTCGCAGCCACCTGATAGACTGTAAAACTCGGTGCACCTGACCAAGAGTGTAGTGTGAACCCGGTCTGGTACCGTTATACTGAACCGCGTTTTTGTGCGCCCCTGATCGACTGAAACGTCATACAACCATAACAATGGCGTGGGGCAATCTGGCTGAGGGAACCTGGATGCTTGAACTGATCAGCGCGGCCCGTCGTCGTAAGCGGCCGCCCACACACCAGCTATTTGATGTAGTCACCCTGGAATTCCGGGTGGGTCTGCTGGACATTGATCTGAACATGCATCTGAACAATGCCAAGTACCTGAAGTTCATGGACCGCAGCCGTCTCGAACATGCGGTCGTCACCGGCTTGCTCAATCGCATGGTCGAAGCTCGCTGTAACGCGGTGGTGGCCAATACCGAAATTGCCTATATCCGCGAGCTGCGGCCCTACCAGCAGTTTCAGGTACACACTCGCATTCTCGGCTGGGATGACAAGTACGTTTACTACGACCAGCGCTTCGAATCCCTGCGCAAATTGCACACCCACGCACTGCTTCGGGTGGCCAATGTCTACGGCGGCAAGTCTGTCAGCCCGCAAACCGTGCAGGAAATGACGGGCATGAACCTGCAATCGCCAGCGTTGCCGGAGTATGTGGAGCAATGGAAGCGTTTGTTGCAGTCCAAGAAGCGGCTCACCGAGACGGACTAGCTGTGAGCTGTGAGCTGTGAGCTGTGAGCTGTGAGCTGTGAGCTGTGAGCTGTGAGCTGTGAGCTGTGAGCTGTGAGCTGTGAGCAAATGATCACCCAGTCCGAAATGGGATCAACTACCGGCACAAAAAAAGCCCCGAAATTTCGGGGCTTTTGTTTTCTCACAGCTGAAAGCTCATGGCTGGTAGCTGCTTCAATCCACTGAATAGGTATAGAACGGCGCCCAGCGAGGTGCCTTGGTGTCCTTGCCGGCATAGTAGACACCGGCCTCATCCAGGCGCAGATCCGCAATTTCCCGCATGGCAATGGCCTTCGGCACCTGTTGCAGCGGGCCCGCCTGCTGGTAGTCTTCCGGGTTGGCCACGATTTCTTCCATATCCAGCGGCTTCAACTCCGAATAGCGGAAGTAGTAATCCTGACCACCGTCGATCTTCAGGTCCATTTCAAAGACCATCTTCAGGTACAGCACGCTGAGGGGACGACGGGCATAGAAGTCATGGGTTCCCGCAGGCAGTTCCAGCCAGGTATACGCTCCCGCCTTCAGACCAAACAGTTGAGAGGAATCCAGAAAGAATACCGGGGCCTGCACCTCTTCGTAGCCCCAACGAGTCACCGGGCGGTAGATGTAGACCATGGCATTACGCGGGTCGAGAGTATCGATGGGCTCGAAGGTTTTACCCTCGGGGGCATCAAGGAACGCACCGGGCGTAGACGGAAATCCCATCCCCACACCAGAACAGCCAGACAATGCCCAGCTCAAGGCTGCCAGCAGCACAACCAGTCGCATTATTATTCTCCGTCGAGCCGTATCCGGGGTGTCCGGTCGGCCCTGTTTATTATTGCCTGCACTATAATCCCGTCCGGGACCGGCTAACTATGGCCGATTTGCCCGCCCCGCTCAAGACAAGGCAAACCGACCGGCGTGCAAAATCTGGCCGAACGGATCGCTGGCCGCTCCCCATGAGAGGGAATTCTGGTAGGCTTTCGCCATGGCAGTAAATCGTATCCGCACCCCCTGTATTGGCGTCTGTTCCACCGTGTTCGGTGATACGGTCTGTCGTGGCTGTCGCCGTTTCAGCCACGAGGTGGTGAACTGGAACGCCTACAATGACGAGCAGAAAACCATCGTCTGGAAGCGCCTGGATCTGCTGCTAAGCCAGGTGGTAGACAACTACTTCGTGGTACAGAACGCCACCCTGCTGGCCGAGCAAATGGATTTCCAGAATCTGCGCTACCAGCCCCAGCTATCCCCGCAGGGCTGGATCCCGGAGCTGCTCAAGGCCGCTGGCCGCCAGACCATCCCTTACGACCGCTTCGGCCTGCAACCTCTGGCCAGCGCCGAGGGGGTCCCCCCCCGCCAGCTCTACGAGCAAATCAGCCTCGAGTGCCACGCTTTGTCTCAGGCACACTACGACCGCTCCTATGCCCGCCCGGTCACCCTGGTCGCCGAACTCACCGAGCACGCGGCCCGGGAGAAGGGGCTGATCTAGCTACGAGCTACGAGCTACGAGCTACGAGCTACGAGCTACGAGCTACGAGCTACGAGCAGGATGATGCCGGTGTCAAAAACCCAGCCTGAAGAATCTCCGGTTTTTCTCGCAGCTAGAGGCTAGTAGCTCGCAACTGCTTCCATTTGTCCCAATCTGACTCTTTACCCCTCTAAACAACACCATTGATCAATGGCACATTTACGGAATGAATATTCATTTCTGAATGAGAGGCCACCATGACAGCTGCAGCCACTGCCACACCGGCAAGCCGCCGGGAAGCCCAGAAACGGGACACCATCCTGCGCGCGGCGCTCAAGGTTTTTGCCGAGTCAGGCCTGCACGGCACACCTGTTCCCCCGATTGCGGCTGAAGCCGGGGTCGGGGTCGGGACGCTGTACCGCTATTTCGACAGTAAGGAAGCACTGATCAACGCGGTGTTCTGCGATGCCAAGCAGCGCCTGCAGGATCACCTGCTTGGCGACCTGGACCTGCTTAACCCCAGCCGTGCCCTGTTCGATACGCTCTGGGCCCGCCTTACCACCTTTGCCCGGCAAGACCCCGAGAGCTTCCAGTTTCTGGAAATGCAGGATCACCACAGCTACCTGACCCCCCATAGTCGCAGCCAGGAGCAGGCGCTGCTGATTCCGCTTGGCATGATGGTCATCGTCGGGCAGCGCAACGGTCTGCTGGGTGAGCACCTGAAGCCGGACTTGGCCATCGCCCTGTTCTGGGGAGCCTTCGTCGGCGTCTTCAAGGCAGAGCGGCTCAACTACCTCACTCTGGATGACGACGACCTGAAGCGGGCACGGGATGCCTGCTGGTTCGCCATCGCCAACCACAACACCCCCGACAACCACAACAGAGACTCAGCCCAATGAACCCAACCCATATTCTGATCACCGGTGGTGCAGGCGCCATTGGCGCGCAACTGGCCGCCCGTTTTCGCCAACAGCACCCTGATGCCAGCCTGACGCTGGTGGACCTGAACCCGGACGCACTGGAGCCCGTCGCACGGCAGCATGATGCCAGTGCCGAAATCTGTGATTTGACGGATATCGACGCCTTGCCTGAGTGGTGGCAGTCGCTGGTGGACCGTCGCGGGCCGGTGGATGTACTGGTCAATTGCGCAGGCATCATGGACATCATGACCCTCACCGGCACCGGCTGGGAGCGCGGCAAACGCCTGATCGACATCAACTTTACCGCCCCCATGCGGCTCATGGATCTGGCCTTGCCCAACATGATCGAGCACCGCCATGGCTGTGTGATCAACGTGTCCAGTATGGCCGGGCGCGTACCCATTCGCGGCTGCAGCTATTACGGCGGGGCCAAGGCGGGCATCGGTCTGGCATCGGAAATCGCCCGCCTGGACCTGAAAAAACAGGGCGTCAATGTGGTCACCGTCTACCCCGGCCCGATCTATTCCGGTCTGGAAAGCCATGCCCGCAGTCAGGTGAAACGGGGGCCGGTATCGCGGTTTATTCCTACCGGCAAACCGGACGTGCTTGCCGATCGCATCTACCGTGCGTTTCGCACCGGCGGCGCACGGGTGATCTATCCGGACATCTACAGCCTGGCCAAGCAGGTGGCCAACCTGAACCTCACTAACAAAGCCATGGACTTCTTCAGTCCACAGCCTAACCAATAAACGGAATGACCATGACTCAACATGCCAACACACCCGTTCACGATGTGCTGATTGTCGGTGCCGGCATCAGCGGTATCGGCCTGGCCATCAAGTTACAGGAAGCCGGAATCACCAACGTGGTCATTCTGGAAAAAGCCGCCGATCTTGGCGGTACCTGGCGCGACAATACTTACCCCGGGTGCGCCTGCGATGTGCCGTCCGCGCTTTATTCCTACTCCTTCGCCCAGAAACCGGACTGGACCCGCGCCTTTGCCGGCCAGGCCGAAATTCTTGATTATGTCCGTGACACTGCTCAGCGTTACGGCGTGCCTTCCTACATCCGTTTCAACCAAGGGGTGGAGCGGGCGCAGTGGCGTGAGGAGCGCAACCTGTGGGAGGTCCAAACCGCCGATACCCTGTACCTGGCGCGCACCGTGGTGGCCTGCTCCGGGTATCTGCACGAACCGGTGATCCCGGACATCCCGGGCCTCGACTCCTTTACCGGCAAGCTGTTCCATTCCTCACGCTGGGATCACCAGCACGATCTGACGGGGGAGCGCGTCGCCGTAATTGGTACCGGCGCTTCCGCGATCCAGTTTGTGCCGGAGATTCAGCCCAAGGTGCAACAACTCACCCTGTTCCAGCGCACGCCGCAATGGGTGCTCCCCAAACCGGATCACAGCATTCCCAAAGTGGAGGAGAACTTCTTCCGCCTCCCCTTCACCCTCAATGCCTGGCGCAAGATGCTCTATGGGGGCTTTGAAACATTCGGCATCGGTTTCCGGCGCCCGGCCATGCTTCGCCAGATCCAGAAGCTGGGCCTCGCCCATCTCAAGGTCGCGATCAAGGACCCTGAACTACGCGCCAAACTCACCCCCGACTACACGCTGGGATGCAAGCGGGTCCTGCTCAGCAACAACTACTACCCCGCCCTGAACCAGCCCAACGTGGATGTCTTTCACACCGGACTGAAAGAAGTGCGGGGCAATACCCTGGTTGGCCACGACGGCAGCGAATGCGAAGTCGACACCATCATTCTGGGCACCGGATTCTTCGTTACCGAACCGCCCATCGCCGACCATATTTTCAACGATGCCGGCGACTCTCTCAGTGACATGTGGCGGGACGGCATGCAGGCATATCGCGGCACCACCATTGCCGGTTTACCCAACGCCTTCATGGTACTGGGCCCCAATCTGGGCATCGGCCACAACTCGGCCTTTATCGTTATCGAAGCGCAAATTCGCTATATCGTCAGCAGCCTCACCACCATGCGCGAGAAGCAACTGGCACGTATCGAGGTGAAAGAAGATGTGCAACAACGCTATAACCTGAAGGTACAAAAGGATCTGCAAGGCACCGTCTGGAACACCGGTGGCTGCTCCAGTTACTACCTGGACAAGAACGGATTCAACAGTGTCGGCTTCCCCTGGAGCACCCTGGAAATGCAGCGGCTGCTCAACCACTTTGATGCCGACAGCTACCATCAGCAACCCGCCACCGAACAGGTATTTTGATCATGGCCAACCCGACCTCCCCTCGCCGCGCCCTGGTGATCGGCTGCGGCGGTGTTGCCGGCGGCGCCTGGAGCATTGCCGCCCTACATCAACTGGAACAACAACTGGGCTGGGACTGCCGTGACGCAGACATTCTTATCGGCACCTCCGCCGGAGCCGTCATTGCCTCCCTGCTAGGCAGCGGCATCAGCGTCGATCAGCTGCTGGCCTGTCAGCAAGGGACCAGCGATACATGCCACTGGAATCACGACACCGATACCGGAGGCGCCCTGCCGCCCTTGCCCGGCGCCCGCCTGACCGGCAAACAACTGATCCGCAAAGGGCTGCGGGGTGAAGTATCCGCCCTAACCGCCCTGTGTGGCCTGATGCCCGCCGGTCAATTCGACATGCAGGCCTTCCGCAAGCTGGTCAACGGTGCGGCCAATGGCAACCCCTGGGTCAGCCACCCCGCCACCTGGATCATGGCCGTGGATACCACCAGCGGCCGGCGCATTCCGTTCGGTAAAGGCGGCGCCCCCAGCGTACGTATCGACGATGCCGTATGCGCCTCCTATGGGGTGCCTTGCTGGTGCCCACCGGTCACCGTGGATGGCCGTACCTACATTGACGGCGGCGTCGCTTCCCCCACCTCCGCCGATATGCTGGTAGACGCTGCCGTGGAGGAGGTCGTCATCCTCGCCCCCATGGCGTCCCGCCAACCCGACAAGCCGTGGCACCCGTTCGAACGTATCGAGCGACGGGTGCGGCGTTACATGACAAGCATTGTGGACCGGGAAGTGGCCGCACTGGAAAAAGCGGGTAAGCGGGTGATCCGGATCGAACCCCAGGCAGAAGACCTGAAAGCGTTTGGTTACAACATGATGGACCCTAGCCGCCGCAAACAGGTGCTGGCCACCGCCATAGCCAGCACCCCGGCCACCGTGCGAGCCGCGCTTTAGCGTCGCCAGCTACAGTTGCTCAACGGCATCACTGAGCGAGCGCTGGATTTGCTCCAGCGCTCCCCGTGCCACCTGCCCCTCAGAGTGAGCCATGGCACCCAATACAATCGCCCCGATGACCATGGCCACCAGACCCAGCAGCAGCCATTTTTCCTTCTCGATCTTGCGAACCTTGTGGGGCTCCCGGTCATTATTATTCGAATCACGCATACCACCTCCGCCTGACCTTTCGTTCTACGCCTGCGAAGACGGGATTTCAAATCCGGATTCATAAGACGTTTCACCGCAGAAGGCACAGAAAGAAATCGGGGAATGCCCGGAAACGAAAAAGGCCGTAACAGCAAGCTGCTACGGCCTTTCAAAGATGGTGCGCCAGGAAGGACTTGAACCTTCACACCTCTCGGCACCAGAACCTAAATCTGGCGTGTCTACCAATTCCACCACTGGCGCAATGGGCGGCTATTCTAGCAGGCCAAGGCACAATTGCCAGAGCCTCTTCGGAAAAACTGAGAAGGCGGTCAGCCGCCCTGCAGGATGCGATACAAGGCCTGCAGGTCCTTGTCGATCTTGTTGACCTTGGCCGACAAGGCCGACACCTGGTGGGTATCCACTTGCGGGGCCGCAGCCGCCTGCTGAACGACCGGGGTCACCTTCGGTTGCCGATTGGCAAGGGCGGTCAAACGGCCTGACAACGCGTTCAGACTTTTGTCCATGTCGTTCAGGCGTTTTTCCAGTGCGGCCGTATCGTCGCGGCCATTACCCATTTTGGCCAGCGACACGGTGATGCCGCGCACCTTGCCGCTGAGTTCGCGTAAATCTTCCCGCAGGTGGGAAATATCAGCCGGATCAACACGGGAGGGCGTGGCAACCGCTACCGGCCTCGTCTGAGGGTCCGCAGTCGGCGTTGGCTCCGTTTGAGCAGAGGCCAGCTGGTAGAATTCCTGGCGTAGTTCACTCAGCTCCTGGCGGGTTTCCTGGTTGATAAACCACTGGGTGCCCGCAAGTGCAGCGGCGGCCAGGGCCAACGCAAGGGAAAACCACACCACACCAGAGCGGCCCGTATCCGCAACCCTGACGGGCACCGCCTTTTTGTGCGTACCAAGAGGAATTGGCGCATTATCGCTGGACTGCATCGGAGCGGGAACCGCTAGCACGTCCTGGTTCAGCCCTTGCAATCGGCGTTCTTTATTTTCCGGCAGTCTGGCCATGGCCACATGCCCTTTCTTGTGTTTTTTATCGGTACCGGGAAGGCATGGCTTGCGCCAGACCTTTCCTCCCCCTCCGGCAAGCTGTTGTTAACGACCTTCCAGCTTGTCCAGACGATTATTCACCTGCAGACGATAGGCATCAAAGGCTGCCACCGCCGCTTCGGTGTCATCTACCCGGCCATCCAGTGCCGCCAGGCTCCCCTGGGCTTTTTCCACTTTGGCCAGCGCAGTCTTCACGCTTTGCTGTTGACGCTCCAGCTGGCCAATATTTTCGACCAGAACATCCAGCTGGGTCTGCATCTGGCTGATCTGGGTCTGCCATTGCTGGCTACTCTTGTTAACCGCAGATACCGCACTCTCTACCTGCTTTTTCAGCGCGGCAGCATCCTGATTCAAGCTCTTGATCTTGCCATCAACCCCTGCCTGGGCTTTCTTCACCGACTCCACAGAGCTCCCCAGCGCGGAAAGCTTTTTGCCCTGCTCGGCAATATCTGCCTTGTTACGCTTGTTGCTCAGATCCCAGAGTTTACGGATCTCTGTCCGGTTGTCTTCCAGCGCCTTGCTGTGGGCCCGAACCAGGTCCTGCAATTTGCCAGAGGACTGATTCAGACTCTCATCGGTTGCAGACAACCGAGACTGCAGGTTGCCGAGTTGCTGACTGGATTCGGTCAAGCGGTTATCCAGTTGCGCCTGCAGAACGCCCACCTGGCGGTGAAACCATACCGCAAGCACCGCAATCAGCACGACCAGAATCAGACAGGCTGCCATCCAGCCGCCCCCGCCGGTAGACGCAGATTTTGGCGCGGAGGATTTGCCCTTGCCTGCGCCTTTGCCGCCCCCGGGAGTAGCTCCCTTCCCGGCCCCACCAGCGGACGCAGCTGCCGGCCGGGTTTGTCCCGGTCGCAGAGGCTCATCAACGGAAATGTCGTCCAGATCACCCAGATTGACTTCACGATCTCGTGTCATGCCTGATGCCTTGTCTTGTAAACCAACACCGCAAAAGCGGAATCATACCCCAGAGGAGAAGCCAGTGCTGTGGACACCGTCCAGCATAGGCGATTAATCGTTACCCGCCTCGCGTTTCTCGAACAGCGGCTGGTCGGTGGCGTAGTAAATCGTTTCACCGATTTCGTGCTTGCCTTCCGCGTTCTTGATCAACGGCACAAAAATGACCCAGGGGCGCACGTCCCGGTGATCAATCTCGGCCCAGACACCAACGACCTTCTCACCTTTGTCATTTTCCACTTCATGCAGGCGATAGATGGACATCATGTCCACTTCCGGCTGCTCATTACCGATCTGGCGCAACTTCATGAACAGGGCCTTGGACCAATCTTCCGGGTCCGGGGCCTCTTCCTTTGCACCGGAATACCCCACCGCCTGCAAATTGCCATCGACACTGATCAGGCCAAACGGGTACATACCACCTGACTTGGCAATGGCCTCCAGTGCCTGACGAATACCCGCCTGAGCCAGAGTATCCATGTCTTTCTGGGCATCGCTTTTCTCGGTATCAGGAAGCTTCGGATCATCGGCACTCCAGACCGGAGAAACGCTCATTACGCCGAACAGGAAAATGGCTGTCAAAAAACGCATATCGCACCTTTGTTGTTGTAGTGGCTGCCTTACCTGAAAGCCTGAAATACTGATCACGGCATGCGTAATCAGGGACTCTCCAGCGGCCGCAGAGTGCTGGTGACGCTATCAGAGTTACCCAACCGTCGCCAGACAGATACAAAAAGGACCGCAAAGCGGCCCTTTTAGTTTCCTGAGCGGTACTCCCGACGGGAGTGAACCGTCTTATGCAGCGAAGTTTTCCGCCGCAAAGTCCCAGTTGATCAGGTTCCAGATGGATTCCAGGTACTTGGGACGGGCATTGCGGTAATCCACGTAGTAGGCGTGCTCCCACACGTCCACGGTGAACAGCGGGGTCTGACCCTTGCCGTGGGCAATGGGGGTGTCGGCGTCGTCAGTGTTGACGATTTCCAGGCTGCCATCGCTGTTCTTCACCAGCCAGGTCCAGCCGGAGCCGAAGTTGCCGGTCGCCTTGGCATTGAACTGGCTCTTGAACTCGTCAAAAGAACCGAATGCCTTGTCGATCGCGGCACCCAAATCGCCAGCGGGAGTGCCACCGCCGTTCGGGCTCAGGCTGTTCCAGTAAAAAGTGTGGTTCCACACCTGGGCTGCCTGGTTAAACAGACCGCCTTGCGCGCTCTTGATGATGTCTTCCAGGGACTTGCCTTCGTTGTCGGTACCGGCAACCATTTCGTTGAGTTTGGTCACGTAAGCGTTGTGGTGCTTGCCGTGGTGAAACTCGAGAGTCTCGGCAGAGATATGCGGTTCCAGTGCGTTCTTCTCGAACGGCAGCGGCGGTAATTCAAAAGCCATAGTCATTTCCCCTGACAGTGTTTCCCGGCCGTGCACACGGCTGGGGTGGAATTCTCCGCTGACAACGCATGGCTGCAGTCAGCGGCTGATAAATCCTGTCTCCATGAATTCAGCGTCAATCCATGGAGACAGAATCATAACAAGCTACGGGCCACTTTCTCCAGCGTAAACCCTGTAATTACAGGGTTTTACCCTTGCCGCAAAAGAGTATGAATCTCATCTGCAACTGGCCGTGACCGGCAGGTCCTTGTGACATGGGGCGCCTCCTCCTTGTTTCAAGTACAATGCGCCCCAATTTTCACGATACCTATCACGCCAGTGAACTTTGGCAGGAGAAAAGCATGTCTGATGATGCAATCGTCATTGTAAATGGTGCCCGTACCGCAATGGGTGGTTTCCAGGGCTCCCTGTCTGCAGTCAGCGCCCCGGAACTGGGTGCCGCCTCTATCCGTGAAGCCGTGGCTCGCGCCGGCCTGAAGCCGGAAGACGTGCAGGAAGTGATCATGGGCTGTGTGCTGCCTGCCGGCCTCAAGCAAGGCCCCGCCCGTCAGGCCATGCGTCAGGCTGGCCTGCCCGACAACGTGGGCGCCACCACCATCAACAAGCTGTGTGGCTCTGGCATGAAAGCCACCATGTTCGCCTACGACTCCATCAAGGCTGGCACCAACGACATCGTTGTTTCCGGTGGCATGGAATCCATGACCAATGCTCCCTACGTGCTGGACAAGGCCCGCAGCGGCATGCGCATGGGACACGGTCAGGTCTATGACCACATGTTCCTGGACGGTCTGGAAGATGCCGAAACCGGCCGTCTGATGGGCTCCTTCGCCCAGGAAGTGGCCGACAAGCGCAGCATCTCCCGCGAAGACATGGACAACTACGCCATCGAGTCCCTGAAACGCGCCCAGGCCGCCATCGATAACGGCTGGTTCAAGGACGAGATCGTTCCTGTCACCGTGAAAACCCGCAAGGGTGAAGTGGTGGTGGATACGGATGAACAGCCCGGCAACGCCAACATCGAAAAGATCCCGACCCTGCGTCCGGCCTTCGCCAAAGACGGCACGGTAACCGCAGCCAACGCCAGCTCCATCTCCGATGGTGCGTCAGCACTGGTGCTGGCCCGCGAGTCTGTGGCCAACGACCGTGGCCTGCAGCCACTGGCCCGCATCCTGGCCCATGCCACCAACAGCAAGCACCCGAGCGAATTCACCATTGCCCCTATCGGTGCCACCGAAGCGGTCATGAAGAAAGCGGGCTGGAGCGTGGACGACGTGGATCTGTTCGAGATCAACGAAGCCTTCGCCATGGTTGCCATGATGCCGATGATCGACCTGGGCATTCCCCACGAGAAGGTGAACATCCACGGCGGCGCCTGTGCCCTGGGCCACCCGGTGGGTTCTACCGGTTCACGTATCATCCTTACCCTGATCCACGCGCTGAAGCGCACCGGCGGCAAGCGCGGTGTGGCGAGCCTGTGCATCGGTGGCGGTGAAGCCACCGCCGTGGCCATCGAGCTGCTGTAACGCTCACGCTGGCCAAACAGAACGGGGCCTTTGGCCCCGTTTTTGTTTGCGCCATCCACCCTCCCGATTCCTCCCTCCTACCCCGAAACATCCGCTTTCACTTTAAAACTCTGTTGCACTTTCGTGGCCGAAATGCCCCCTTGGCGTATACGCAAGAACCCCATTCACCTGTACCCTGACCGGCTAGTCACCAATTTGGGCTTGGTACAGTCCCCGGGAGCCTCATGTCCGCATTACCCGTTATTACCGCCATGGGCGGCATCAATGCCGCAGGTCGCAGCGCGCTGCATTTTGGCTACCAGCGCCTGGTCATCGACGCCTTGGCGGAACCGGCCCGACAGGAGACCCTGACCAGTCTGGCTCGCCTGACCGGACAGACCCCGGACGCCCAACTTGCCAACACCCTGATTCGTGCCCTGCCCGCAGAGCACCGCCTTCATGCCGCCATCAGCGGCACCAGCGACATTCCCATTACCCTGGAAATGCGCAACATGGATCTGCCTGACTCGCTACCCGCTGGCTGGCAGGTCACCCCCATCGACAAGCGCCGCAGCAAGGTCACCCTGCCTGCGGGGCTGAACCTCAATGTGCCCCACGATGCCCCCCGTCGGGTCAGCGCCGCGGGACAGCTCCCTGATGGCTTCGATCCCGGTGCCCTGTATGCGTCACGCAGCCACCCCCGAGCCCTGCAAATGGCGATCTTCGGGATCAGCGATACCCTGGGGGATCTGGGGATGGACTGGGCCGCTGTGGCCAGCAAGGTGCGCCCGGACCAGGTCGCGGTATACGCCAGCAACGCCATGTCGCAAATGGACGACTATGGATTGGGTGGCGTGATGCGTTTCCCGCCCAATGGCCACCGCATTACCTCCAAACAGGTGCCATTGGGGCTGGGAGAGATGACCGCCGATTTCCTCAATGCCTATGTGCTGCATTCGGTGGGCACCACCGGCGGCATGCTCGGAGCCTGTGCCACCTTCCTGTACAACCTGGAAAAAGGGGTACAGGCCATTCGCAGCGGCAAGTGCCGGGTGGCCATTGTGGGCACCAGCGAAGCCCCGCTGGTGGCAGAAATCATGGAAGGCTACCGCGCCATGGGCGCACTGGCAGAAGACCAGGATCTGGCCGCACTGGATGGCGCCAGCGAGGCGGATGTGCGTCGTGCCTGCCGCCCGTTCTCCGCCAACTGCGGTTTTACCATGGCCGAGTCCGCCCAGTTCACTGTGCTGATGGACGATACCCTGGCTCTGGAACTGGGCGCAGATATTCTTGGCGCAGTGCCGGATGTGTTTATCCATGCGGACGGGGCCAAAAAATCCATCTCCGCTCCCGGCGTGGGCAATTACCTGACCATGGGCAAGGCCGCCGCCCTCACTAGCCAACTGATCGGCGAGCGAGGCCTGCAGCAACACAGTTTTGTGCACGCCCACGGCACCGGCACCCCGCAGAACCGGGTGACAGAGTCGGTCATTCTGGATCGTACTGCGGCCGCCTTCGGTATCGAAAACTGGCCCATTGTCGGCATCAAATCCTATGTGGGGCATTCGCTGGGCAGCGCCGGGGGCGACCAGCTGGCGGCGACACTGGGCAGCTTCGCCCACGGCATCCTCCCGGGTATTCGCACCATCGATCATATCGCCGACGATGTGCACCGCCAGCACCTGAACTTCTGTCTGGAGCACCAGCAACAGGATGACCTGCAGGCCAGTCTGATCAATTCCAAGGGGTTTGGTGGCAACAACGCCACCGCCGTGGCCCTGTCTGGGTCGGTCACCGAAGCCATGCTGCGTCAGCGCCACGGCGACAAGGCCATGAGCGCCTGGCAAAGCGCCAGAGACACCACCCTGGCCAGCAAAGCGGCTTACCGTCACCATTGCCTGACAGAAGCCCCCGCCCCCGTGTACAAGTTCAACGAGGGCGTCATGGGGGATGAACAGGTCAGCCTCACACGTGACGCCGTACAACTGGCCGGCGGTGATGCCATGGCCTTTGATGACGATGCCGGGCTAAGGGAGTTTCAGCTGGACCGCTGAGGCTCTGCAGAACAAGGGAGCCTCTGAATAACGCCTCGCATGCTCAGCCTTTCAGGCTGGAGCGCACATCTGCTGCACACTCCAGGCCGCGCTGAGTACGCAGGGAGTAATTCAGAGGGTCCCAAGATCTTGCTGCCAACCCCGCACCGCCCTAAAGTGCCGGCATGACAAAAATCAAACTCGCGCTGCTGGCGCTGATCGCGGTCATTGCCGCCACCGCCCTCTGGCACCGGTATAAGCCGCTACCCGGCGGGCTGACCCTGCATGATGGGCCCCTGCCGGCCCATAACCTTGCTTTGCTGGTCGACGACACCTGGGAAACGCCTGACGGCCAGCGCGGCATGCGCCAGGCCATTTTTGACGACATCTTCCGTCTGATCGAGCAGGCTCAACGGCTGGTGCTCGTGGACATGTTCCTGTTCAACGATTTCCAGGGCGCCGACGACGACAATCACCGCGCCCTGTCCCGGGAACTCACTGACGCGTTACTGGCCAAGCGTGAGCAACAAGTGCCAGTGGTTCTGATCACCGACCCCCTCAATACCCTTTACGGCGGACTGCGCAGCACGTCTCTGGAACAACTGAAACACGCCGGGGTGACCGTTGTGATGACCCCGCTGCCAGCACTGCGTGATTCCAACCCGGGCTGGTCTGGTTTGTGGCGCCTGTGCTGTCAGTGGCTTGGCAATGATATCGATGGGGGATGGCTGCCCAACCCCATGGGGGATGGCAAGGTAACCCTGCGCAGCTATCTGGCCCTTCCCAACTTCAAGGCCAACCACCGCAAAACCCTGGTTGTCGACGAAGGCAGCGACTGGACCGCGCTGGTCACCAGCGCCAATCCCCACGATGGCAGCAGCGCGCACAGCAACATCGCCCTGCGCTTCAGTGGCTCCTCTGTAGGCGCCGTGGCACACAGCGAATGGAAAATTGCCGAACTGGCGGGCATTACCCTTCCTCCCCGGCCCGCCATTCAGCCCACACCGGCGATTGATCACAACACCACACTGGAGGTCCTCACCGAGGCGGCCATCCGCGACGCCTTGCTGGACACTATCGCCCGCAGCAAAGACGGTGACGCGCTGGAAGTGTCTGTCTTTTATCTGTCCCACCGTCCGCTGATCGAGGCCATCAAAGATGCGCACCAACGCGGCGTCCAGGTACGGGTATTGCTTGACCCAAACAAGGATGCCTTTGGTCGTGAAAAGAACGGTATCCCGAATCGCCCCGTGGGGGCCGAGTTGCACGAAGCAGGAATCCCGCTGCGCTGGTGCAATACCCAAGGCGAACAGTGCCATACCAAGATGTTGATGTGGCGCAACGCGCAGCACGCAGAGCTGATCCTTGGCTCGGCCAACTTCACCCGCCGCAATCTGGATAACCTGAATCTGGAAACCAGCGTGAGACTCACCGCCCCTGTCACACACCCGGTCATGGTCAAGGCGACGGATACCTTTGCCCGACGCTGGGAAAACCGTCGCGGTGAAACGCACAGTACCGACTATGCGACCTATGCGGATGAGCGTCTTTGGACATACTGGCTCTACCGGGTCATGGAATTCACCGGTATCAGTAGTTTCTAGCAAGACGGGCACCCCTTGCCGGAAAGGCATACACTGGAATGACCAGATCAGGTTGCGACAGGGAGTCCGACATGACGGTTCCAGATCTTGCAGGCTGTTGAAAAGCCCCTTGCATGCTCAGCGTGACCTGAAGGGTGCAGCTGTTGTGTTTTGTCGCGACGGACAGGGTGGTTCCCTTTCCTAGCGATAAAGCGCAGCAGATGGGCCCTTCAGGTCGCGCCCTCCGGGTCTTCCAGGCTGGCCCGCACTCGTTGTTGCGCTTTTTCGATGGATGGACATACACCTTCAAAAGCGCGCCTAGATTGCGAACCAGCCTGAAAGACTGAGCACGCAACGGGCTTTTCAACAGCCTGCTAGACACGCTTGCAGCAACCCTTCGCGAGACCAGTGATGAGCAGGGCGCACAGCTCCTGGCCCGACTGGAAAGCGACGACATTCAGGCCGTTCTCGGCCAACTTCCCGCAGAGAAGGCTGCCTCCGTGGCGGCCCACCTCCTCGACAATCAGCCTCGCCGCATTCGCGATACCCATGCCGCCATTTCCGGGGTTGAGAAAAGCATCAGCGAGCTAATGACCCCGGCCCCCGCCATCCTTCCCCCCGAGAGCACTGCCGCAGAAGCATTGGCGTTTCTGGTGAAAACCAAGGACATCGCCGACATCACCTACATTTACGTGACAGACAACCAAACGCTGGTCGGGGTGGTCGTGATGCGGGATCTGATTCTCGCCAAGCCTGCCCAGACCCTGGCAGACATCATGATCGCTGAACCGTTCGCCTTTGCGCTGGACACGCCGATCCGGGACGCCATTTCCGAAGTACTCAGCCGCCACTATCCGTGCTATCCGGTGGTGGATGCTGACGGCACGCTGATCGGCATTGTCAGAAGCTGGAAACTCTACGAACGTATCGCCGCCGAGATCAGCGGCCAGGCAGGCGCTCAGGTTGGTGTGGCGAGAGAAGAGCAGATCAATACCCCGATACTCTCCGCCTTTCGCATGCGTCATCCCTGGTTGCAGGTCAATCTGTTAACGGCCTTTGCCGCGGCGTTTGTAGTCGGGCTGTTCGAAGACACCATCACCCGTATTGTCGCGTTGGCCGTGTTCCTGCCAGTACTGGCGGGCCAGAGTGGCAACACCGGATGCCAGGCCATGGCCATCACATTGCGAGGGCTCACTCTCGGTAAGTTACGCGACTACCCGGTACACCGTTTATTGCGAAAGGAAATCCTGCTCGGCGCACTCAACGGCGTGCTTTCCGGGGCGGTCGCCGGCATTGCCATGACACTCTATGCGCTGGCCACTGGCGCCACGCAACCGGTGATGCTGGGGGTTGTCATTATCGTGGCCATGACGGGGGCCTGTATCGGTAGTGGCTTGTTCGGGGTGCTGGTCCCCTTGACGCTGAAACGCTTCGGCGCAGACCCGGCCACCGCCAGCAGCATCTTCCTGACCACCTTCACCGACATCCTCGGTATGGGGCTGATGTTGCTGCTCGCCACCACCCTGATCAGCTGACACTGAGACTATTCGGAAACCGCCTCGTTTTGAGGTGGCCTCTGCTGGAACCAATACAGCCCACTGACCGCGCCATTCACAAGCCAGGCGGCAGCGATCAGCCCCCCCGTCATCGGCCAGTGCCACGCCAGCGGGAGGCGCTCGGTACCGGGAATCGCGAGCAGGAACATCGCGGTTTCCATGGCGGCCAGCAACAGCGGGGCGATGATGCGCGCCAGATAATGCAACTCGATACCCAGCCAGCGCAGCATGGCGGCGGCCATCGTCAGCCCCAGCCAGATCACAATCAGTCCACCAATGATGACCGCCATCATGCGTCCTCTCCATTCTGCACGCCATACAAGGCGTCACGGCCGTGCCGTACTTCCATGCCTTCCCGGACCTTTTTGGTCAGGCCTTTTACCACCAGCGCATAGGAGTGATCTATCATTCTTTCGATCTCGCCCACCGGGATAGAACCGTCCAGCCTGACGGTGTTCCAGTGCTTCTTGTTCATGTGATAACCCGGCAACACCGCTGCAAAAATATCACGCAGTGCCAGCGCCTGGTCCGGGTCGCACTTGAGGTTCATGCGCCCTTCTCCCTGCTCTTCACCCAAGGTGGCAAACATCTTGCCCCGCACCTTCATCACCGCCACATCAGGCCCGAAAGGATAGTCTTCCATCGCTTCGGGCTTGCCGAGGAGATATTGGCGAGCGGTATCAACGTCCATGTCCACCTCCACAAGGCACGAGCTATGAGCTATGAGCTATGAAGAGCAAAACCCGCACCGATTCGCAGATCCACGATTTTCGCTGTTAACTATTCACTGTTAACTGCCTTCTCAGATTTCCCGCGTCTCACGGAACAAGATATCCGGATGCCGCTCTTGCGCCAGCTGCAGGTTGACCCGGGTCGGCGCCAGATAGGTCAGGTGGCCGGCACCGTCACGGGCCAGATTATCATGGGCCTTGCGTTCAAACGCAGCCATCTCTCGCTCACTGTCCGCTTCCACCCAACGGGCGGTGGCCACACTCACCGGCTCATAGCGACAGTCAACACCGTACTCCCCTTTCAGACGGGCGGCGACCACATCAAACTGCAGTGTTCCCACCGCTCCCAGAATCACGTCATTATTGCGCAGCGGGAAGAACACCTGGGTCGCGCCTTCTTCGGCCAGCTGGGTAAGCCCCTTATGCAGCTGCTTGCTTTTGAGCGGATCATTGAGCACCACGCGCTGAAACAGCTCCGGTGCGAAGTGGGGAATCCCGGTGAAGTTCAGATCTTCGCCTTCAGTGAAGGTATCGCCAATCTGGATCGTGCCGTGGTTATGCAGGCCGATGATGTCACCGGAAAACGCCTCTTCCACATTGTCACGCTCGCCCGCCAGAAAGGTCAGCGCATCGGCAATACGTACGTCTTTACCCGTGCGCACCTGCTTGAGCTTGATGCCCTTTTTGTACTTGCCGGAACAGATGCGCATAAAGGCCACCCGGTCTCGGTGCTTGGGGTCCATGTTCGCCTGGATCTTGAACACGAAACCGGTCATTTTCTCTTCGGCAGCCTCTACCGTCCGGGAGGTCGCATCCCGGGGCTGGGGCGGCGGCGCCCATTCCACCAGGCCATCGAGCATATGGTCGACACCAAAGTTACCCAGCGCAGTACCAAAAAAGACCGGTGTCAGTTTGCCTGCCAGGAAGCGTTCCAGATCGAATTCGTGGCTGGCACCTTGCACCAGCTCAAGGGTATCGCGCAGCTCTTCGGCGTAATCAGCGCCTACTGCAGCATCCAGCTCGGGATTGTTCAGCCCCTGGATCTCGCGCACGTCCTGCACGGTGTGGCCCTGCCCGGTTTTGTACAACACCGTGGTGTCTCGCAGCAGGTTGTAGACCCCCTTGAAACTTTTGCCCATGCCGATGGGCCAGGTGATCGGCGCGCACTCGATATTGAGCACGTCCTCGATTTCATCCAGCACCTCGATACCGTCACGGACATCCCGGTCGAGCTTGTTGATAAAGGTAAGAATCGGCGTATCCCGCAAACGACAGACTTCCATCAGTTTGACGGTTCGCTCTTCTACCCCCTTGGCGGCATCGATCACCATCAAGGCGGAATCCACGGCGGTAAGGGTTCGGTAGGTATCTTCCGAGAAGTCGGCGTGCCCGGGGGTATCCAGCAGGTTGACGGTGGCGCCCTTGTAAGGGAACTGCATGACCGAGGTCGTCACGGAAATGCCCCGCTCCTTCTCCATCTCCATCCAGTCAGAGGTGGCGTGCTTGCCGGACTTCTTGCCCTTCACGGTACCTGCGCTCTGGATCAGGTTTCCGTACAGCAGCAGTTTTTCGGTAATGGTGGTCTTACCGGCGTCCGGGTGCGAAATGATCGCGAAGGTGCGGCGCTTGGCCACCTGGTCTTGCAGGCTCATGAAGCGGGTCTCTGACTGGCAATTTCGAGGGCGCGAGTATAGCAGCCTTACGCCCCTGTCGCAGCGCGATCAGACGATGCCCGAGCCTTTCAGCTGACGCTGGCGCATCAGCAGGTACAGCGCGAAACCCACCGCCACACCGGGCACGATCCCCAGTACAAGGGCCAGCCAGCCCCCGCGAATCTGGTAGCGCTGGCGCTCAAACAGCACCCAGATGGCCAGAATCACCCAGCAAAGGATTACATCCGTGGCATAGCCAGCCGCAAAGGGATTCACGAAGCCGGCGGCGAAGGCCCCAATGATATCCGGGTTCTCCAGCAAGGGCGGGCCCGCCAGCACCAGCAGTGCGCCACAAAAGATCAGGGCCACCATGATCAACAGGCGGCGAAAAAGCGTTTCTGACACGCGCATTCTCCCTTGGATCCATCCAGTCAGTGCTGCCATGGTTGGCAATTTGTGACAGCCTGTCCAGCTTTTACGCTTTTCCGGTGCCACCGGATTGGGACTCCTTGCCGGCAGTGCTAGAGTGAGACTTTCACTTTGCTGATGGACCCCTGCCATGAACCTTGTTGCCCGACTATCCTGCCTGCTTACCCTGGCGTTGCTGCTCACTGCCTGCAGCCAGAATCCGGACACCGGCGAAGCCCGCAAGGTACTGGAAGCAGAACTGGAAAACGCCCACCTTGCCGAGCTGCTGGAAATTGCCGCCGTGGAGAAACACAACGGCTACGAAGATGGCAACGGCCTCTACACCATCGAGGTGAGCTACGAACTGGAAGCCCGGGAGAGTCTTTCGGACTATGCGAATCAGGTGAAAGCAGACGAAAGCCTGTCAGGCATGGACCGCTTCGCCATGATCATGGCCCTCAGCGCCCTGCGGGTGGAGTACGGCAATTTTCAGAAAGGCGACACCTTTGAGGAACAGCGCGTACTGACCTTCCGGGAAACCGAAAAGGGCTGGAAGGTGGTGGAGTGAGCGGGTTACGTTGGGTGAGTGCTGGATGGTTACGTTGAGTATCGTTGCACTCCACCCAACCTACGGTGCTTCTAAAAACGCGGGAACTATTTTGGATTTTGCCTTCCAACCAAGCGTAGCTCGTAGCTCGTAGCTCGTAGCTCGTAGCTCGTAGCTCGTAGCTCGTAGCTCGTAGCTCGTAGCTCGTAGCTCGTAGCTCGTAGCTCGTAGCTCGTAGCTCGTAGCTCGTAGCTCGTAGCTCGTAGCTATCACTTATGCCCGCCTCCCAGCAGACATTGCATCAACACCGCATGCTCGTGGCCATCCCCCTTGCGGTAGTAATTCTTGCGGATCCCCGTTATCTCGAAACCCAGCGAACGATACAGCGCCTGGGCGCTGACGTTGCTTTCGCGCACCTCCAGGTACATCACCGTCATGGCATCACCGCAGGCGGCATCCATGGCCTGTACCAACAACCGTCGGGCAATGCCGCGCCGTAGCCAACGCGGGGCAACCACGATGTTGAGTACATGGGTTTCATCGAGAATACGCGACAGGATCAGAAACGCGACCAGCTCATCGCCGATCGTCACGACCTGACACAAATAGTTGGCATTATCCAGGCAGTCCCGGAAGTGGCTGCGGCTCCAGGGGGTAAGCTGGCTGGCCTCTTCAATGGCCAGCACCGCGTCCAGATCGTCCCGTTCCATGGCGCGGATGACCTCCGGCCCGAGGGGAAGCTCAGGTGCCGTCAAATCCGTGTTCCTGCATCGCTTGCCAGCTGGCTTTCTTGTGCGTGGCGGGATCTTCCAGCATTTCGCTGAGCGAACTCACTACCAGAGCCTTGCGCCCACCCAGATCAAAAGCCTGGTAGCGCGGTTGCGAAAACAGCGCCTGATTGAGCGACTCGGGTAACAGCATCAGCACACGACTCCCCCCTGCTTGCGCCGAAAGCCCGGCAATAAAGGCCGCCAGCGCCTGGGCCGCTTCATCCGCCTGCATGGGCTGATCGGTCAGCGGGCAGTAAAAACGACGGGGACGGCCGGGGCGCCCCTGGAACAGGGCCAGTAAACTGGCCATCAAGGGAGCCTCAAACCGTCCGAGCCCGGGCGCCTGACTATCTTCCTGGGCACACAGCAACCAGGTGTCTGTGCCCTGATGGGCTTCCAGCGTGAACGTGAGCCCCTTGCCTTGAACAGGGACCGGTTTCTGGGGCGCAGGGGCGTCAGCGGTTGCCGCCACCGCTTTCGGTTTGGGGGCCTGTTGAAGGGAATCCTTCAAGGACACCGAAGGCGCCGGGGACTGGTGCGCAGGGGCCGGGTCCACCGGATCAGACGATGCCGGCGTTGCCGCAGGGGAGGCAGAATTTTCGGTCTCGTCTTCCCACTCCAGCCACGGACTCGGCGCGGCACCGGGTAGTGGCGCACGGGCCACCCAGGGCGTCAGCCCCAGGGCCTGCAGGTAACTTTGCCGGTAAGCCTCATTCATGGGGTGATTCCTCGGTGCTGACACCGTTGACGTACCCCGCTATCACGCCAGGGACATTCATACGCCGTCCGCGGCCTGAGGGTGAGCACGCTCGAGACCCGCGGCAAAATGATTCAGGGCATTCAGGTAGGCCTTGGCGGACGCGGTGATGATATCGGTGTCGGCACCATGACCGTTCACGATACGCCCTCCTTTTTCAAGACGCACGGTCACCTCACCCTGGCTGTCGGTTCCGGCGGTGATGGCGTTGACCGAGTACAGCTGCAGGGTACTGTGGCTTTGCGCCATGGATTCGATGGCCTTGAAGGCCGCATCTACGGGGCCAGCTCCAGTGGCCGTGGCCATGGTTTCCTGGCCGGCGATGTTCAGCACTACACGTGCTTCCGGAGTTTCACCGGTACGCGCCGTCGCCTCCAGCAGCACCAGCTTGTAATGCTCTTCTTCTGCTGCCTTTTTGGTATCGCTGACCAATGCCTGCAGGTCCTCGTCGAAGACTTCGTGTTTCTTGTCTGCGAGATCCTTGAAACGCTGGAAGGCTTCGTTCATGGCCGCTTCGGAGGCAAAGCTGATACCCAGCTCGTCCAGACGCGCCCGGAACGCGGCACGGCCGGAATGCTTGCCCAGCACCATGCGGTTGGTGTGCCAACCCACGTCCTCAGCCGACATGATTTCGTAGGTTTCGCGGTGTTTGAGTACGCCATCCTGGTGAATACCCGATTCATGGGCAAAGGCATTGGCGCCAACGATGGCCTTGTTGGGCTGCACCGGAAAACCGGTAATCTGGGACACCATTTTGGAGGTCGGCACGATCTCGCGGGCATTGATACCCGTGTCCACGTTGAACAGATCCTGACGGGTGCGCACCGCCATCACAATCTCTTCCAGAGAGGCGTTGCCCGCCCGCTCCCCGAGGCCGTTGATGGTGCATTCCACCTGACGCGCACCGGCCTGGACCGCAGCCAGGGAATTGGCTACCGCCAGCCCCAGGTCGTTGTGACAATGCACAGAGAAAATTGCCTTGTCCGCATTCGGAATACGGGTGAGCAACTGCGCAATGGTGTCACCAAACTGTTCCGGAATCGCGTAACCCACGGTGTCCGGGATATTGATGGTGCGGGCCCCGGCGTCAATCACTGCTTCGATGATACGGCACAGAAAATCGATTTCCGAACGGCCGGCATCCTCACAGGAGAATTCCACATCGGCCATATGGTTGCGCGCATGTTTCACCGCGGCTACCGCATGTTCAATGACCTGATCCGGCGCCAACCGCAGCTTGTGCTGCATGTGGATCGGGCTGGTGGCAATGAAAGTATGAATCCGCCCGGACTCGGCCCCGGCCAGCGCTTCGGCTGCGCGGTCGATGTCGGCTTCCTTGGCCCGCGCCAGGGAGCAGATAGTGGACTCGCGAATGGTATCGGCAATGGCCTTGACCGAATGAAAGTCACCCTGACTGGCAATCGCGAAACCGGCCTCGATGACATCCACCTTCATGCGTTCCAGCGCTTTGGCAATGCGCAGCTTTTCGTCCTGGTCCATGGTGGCACCAGGGCTCTGCTCTCCGTCACGGAGGGTAGTATCAAACACGATCAGGCGATCTTTGCTCATGGTGGTCTCTCGCAAAATAAAGGTCGGCCACGCGGAAGCGTTGCAACTTGCTGCTGGCCCAAGCCAGGCGTCTGTGGCGTCAGTAATGGTGTTTAGTCTACACCAGTCGCAGGGCTCTCAACACGGCTTCGCGCAGGGCCTCCGCAACCTCGCGCCCCTTGATACCCTCAGCCAACCGCAGGGTCTTGCCGTCTACCTGGGCCTGCAGACTCAGATACTCCGTCTTGCGTCCTTCGCTGGTGCTGCTCATGCCGGCATGAAGGCTGATCTGCTCTGCCCGGAGCAACCGTCCCTCTCGGCGATAGAGGGGCAGGCCCAGCCAGCGACGAACGATTTTCACCTCACTGCCCCGGACCCACACCTGGAGGCTGCGCCCCAGCGTAAAGAGCGTGCTAAACACAATCAGATAGCCGATCAGCGCAAATATGCCCCCCATAAAGTAAAGCATGATCCCCTCCGACGCCGCCGCCACGAGCAGGCCAGTGCCCACACCGGCAAAAATGCCGCCAAAGACCAGCAAACCCAGCTTCATGGGGAGATGGCGCCAGGCCCGACTTTCCAGATACAAACCCTGCCCGGTCTGTTCCACCCGAATCTGCTCATTGGCAGACTGCAGTGCCTGTAATTCGCGGTCCCGTTCGTCAGCGTCCACATGGGCTTCCGGCAACTGGTAACGGCTGGAACTACTGCCCGCCGCTACCGGTATTTCCCAGCTACGTTTGAGCTCGCGGCCCTCCACATCCCCTTCAAGGGCCACTCGCCAGCGAATCCAGTCCTGCCTTCCGGTCACACTGCGCTCGCGATCACGGGTCACTGGTTGATCGGCAGGCACATCAAAACAGAACTGAATATCAGTGCCGTGCTGGGCAGGCCGACACCAGGCCCGCTGACGGGTCTGCCAAAGCACGTCCTCACGGGTCTTGCGATCCTTGCCCGAACCGCTGTAGTAACAACGCACGCAACTCAGCCAGATGGTCAACGCTGACTGGTCGGGAAGGGCACGCCCCAGATGCACTTGCCCGCCAACCTGACCACCAGCGTGGCCCGGCTCGGGGTCCAGCACCAGAGGCGTTGGCCCGAAGTGACGGAAGTTCTGGCGCATTTTCCAACCGGCCAACGCAATCCCGCCCCCCACCATGGGGAACAACAACACCAGCACAATGGCATAATCCCCGCGGCTGACCTCTTTCCAGATTTGCAGGTACGCAGGGGAAGGCAACAGGATGAAAATGGCGCCGAAGCCGATCATCAGCCAATGACCGGATTTTTCCCGGCTGCCATAGCGGCCAGTGGCCTGAGTCTGTGCTTTTTCTTTCACGCCACGACGCATCAAAAAAATGATACCGCCACCGACCAGCGCAAAAACGCCGCCAAACGTCAGACCGAACAGCAGCGAGCTCCAGCGAAAGGAACGATCCAGGTAGGCCTGTGCCGGATCAGACGGATTCACCCAGGCCATTACCGTACGATTGCGCGAGCGGGCATGATTAAGCTGGCCCGAAAGGCTTTGCCAATAATCATCGAAGTTGTCGTAGCCACTGTACTGGCTGATCCGGGTACTGGTGTAAGTACGCCCCAGATAACGATAGCGGTAGGATCCGCTCACTGAATAGGTCGTAGAGCCGTCAGAGCGACTGGTGAGCAGCTCACTGCTTAACACCGTGGCAGGCACCCGTTCCCAGAACCCTGATTGCAGGTAGCGAACCCCGGGCAACACCGCCACATAAACCATCACTGCCAGCCCGGCGAAAAGGAAAATCCCGCCGAACAGATAGCCCCCTATTCCCCCCCGTTGGGACGTCTCACTACTATCACTGTCGTTGTTGTTCTTTTTGTCTGGCAACACACGCTTTCCCCCATAGCAGCCCCCACAACATCAGACCGGACACGGCCCCATAGAGATGGGCATTGACATACACACTGCCATCAATCCAGTTGTGCAGGTAATTGATGTCATAGCCCGGGCTATGCTCACTGAACAGACGCCCGGCAATGATCAACAGAACCAAAGAATGCAACCACGGATTGCCCCGCCAGCCCAGCAACAGGCACAGCACCAACAAACCGTGAAGAATACCGGACAAGCCGACGTAATAACGCAGCTGGCTATCCAGGCCATACAGAGCCAAACCTGCCACAAGGCTGCAGAACCCCAGCCAGCCCCAGAAACGCCAGCGGTCCAGCAAGTCCGTAAAAAACACACCGCACAAGAGCAACCCGGCCAGATTTAACAGCAGGTGCCAGACATTCAAGTGCACCAGATGGCAGGTCACAATCCGCCACACCTGGCCCTGCTCTATCGCAGCACGATCAAATTCCAGCCAGGGGTTCGCCCACTCATGCCCCACACCCAGCACCGCCAGCACCACCATAAAGGCGACGAATTGGGGGCGAAGTTTTGTATCTCTGGGTTGCATGGGGAGTCCGGCAAAACGTGAAGGGACATTAAGCCACAAGCTACAAGCTACAAGCTACAACACGACCCTTGATCGTTGCCACACGGCAGACGTTCCAGCCGCGCCGCCAACGACCGGTTCGCGCCTGTGAGCTGTGAGCTGTGAGCTGTGAGCTGTGAGCTGTGAGCTGTGAGCTGTGAGCTGTGAGCTGTGAGCTGTGAGCTGTGAGCTGTGAGCTGTGAGCTGTGAGCTGTGAGCTGTGA
>Ga0310345_10001269_pt1 | contig 29041 bp, 29 predicted proteins | sample HC15DNA20500_MG_FD_204667 | JGI IMG/M metagenome (GOLD analysis project Ga0310345, IMG submission 204667) | Marine microbial communities from station ALOHA, North Pacific Subtropical Gyre - HC15-DNA-20-500_MG | ecosystem: Environmental > Aquatic > Marine > Oceanic | place: Pacific Ocean: North... | reverse complement strand
CTGTCCGCCCACGAGAGTGATCAGAAAGCCTCCGGCCATGGTCGTGAACTTTTCCCCGCCCGGAAGGTCGAGCTTACCACCGTGCAGCGCGGGCGTCATCTTCACGTGGGCGAACGGGTACTCGACGCCTCCTCCGATGTGCTGAGGACTCGCGGGCCGTCCCTTCTCCTCCATATAGGCCGCAATCTCATACGACGCGATGATCGTCGCTCCAGTTCTCTCGGAGAGGGGGATCGCGTCCGCTACGTGGTCGAAGTGGCCGTGAGTCAGCAGAATGAAGTCGGCCGCCACGTCGTCCACCGATACGTCACACGCTGGATTGTCCCCGAAGAAAGGGTCGATCACCAGCCGGGTGCCGTCGTCCGTCTCGAGCCCGAAGGTCGCGTGACCGTAGAAGGTTAGCTTGGCCATTGAGTAGCAATCCCAAAGGTGGTTAGCGCGAACTTTGACGGGAAGATGGAGTTCGCTGGAGCCGGCAGCAACGCTGACGGCAAACCAGCCATTGACGCCACACAACCCGTCCCCTCAGATTATTTACCTTAGAACTTACGGGGTATGTACTAAGGAGAGTCATGACGCACTCGCTCCCTCTGCTCAAGGGGACCTTGGACTTGCTGATCCTCAAGGCGCTGAGTTGTGCTCCGACGCACGGCTATGGGCTGGCGAACTGGCTCGAGCACCACTCCGATGGGGATCTCGTCGCAGAAGACAGCGCGGTCTATCAGGCGCTTCACCGCATGGAGGGCCGCGGACTGGTCACCGCAGAGTGGGGTGTCACTGAGAACAATCGAAAGGCGCGCTACTACTCCCTGACCCCGGGGGGGTGGCACCACCTCGAGAGTGAGGCTGAGACGTGGCATCGATATGCCGAGTCGGTCTCGGCCATCCTCGCGGTCCAGATTGGGGACGCCTGAAGGTGGTGGGATACAAGCGGTTCTTTCGGCTCGGAATCGGTCGGGCGCAGGACCTGCGCTGAGAGCTGGAGCAGGAGATCGAAACCCACGTCGCACTGCGCACCGACGACCTCGTGGCGCAGGGGATGTCGCCCGACGCCACTCGTGAGGAGGCGCTGCGCAGATTCGGCGACCTGAAGGCGGCAAGGCGTGAGCTCTACGCTTCCGCGCGACGGCGGGAGGATCGACTCAAGTTACGTGTGCTCGCGGATGACCTGACCCGCGACCTACGGCTCGCGCTCAGGCAAGTTGGTCGTGCGCCCGGCTTCAGCGCGGTCGCGATCGCCATTTACGCCGTCGCGATCGGACTCACGACATCGATGTTCACTGTAGTCGATCACGTGCTACTGAGGCCGCTGCCCTTCCCTGAACCGGAACAACTCGTCGCATTGGAGTCGGTCACGGAGAGCGGGGACGCGTTCTACCTCGTCTCCATGGCGAACTGGGTGGACTGGCACACGCGCAACACCACGCTCGCGACCAGCGCCGTATATCGGTCCGATCGCATGACGGTCGGCATCGGTGACGAAGTCCTGCGGGCTGAAGTCGCCACAGTGGTGGGCGGCTTCTTCGAGACGATCAGACCTCAAATGGATACCGGAAGGCCCTTCTCCGAGCAGGAGTCCGAGCAAGAGGCGCGCGTCGTCGTGCTCAGCCACGCATTCGCGCAAAGCCTCTTCCCAGGCGAGTCCCCGCTCGGGACTCTCCTCTCGGTGGACGGGGAAGAACGCACCGTCATCGGCGTGGCGGCGCGCGGCGCGCCTCAATCCCATGAGTGCCCTACATTCGAACTGACGCCGGCTGCGTTGGCAGGCTGCTGAAGTGGCCTTCGGACGATCGGAGGAGGTGACGATGAAGGGTTTCGCGATGGGGTGCGTGAGCGCGGCGCTGCTAGTGGGTGTTGGCCCCGCCAGCGCTCAGTCCGAAGACGCCAATGCGCACGTGCCAGCAGTCTTTTCGGCGCTGGACGGCACATGGTCTGGTACCGGTACCCTCATGGGCCGGCCAGCTTCGAGATGGAGTGGAAGATTTTGGATGGTGGCTTCGTCGAGCTGAATTTCACGAACGCGTTTGTCGACGCTTCGGGTGCGGTCACCCCCGTCTTGCAGGCCCGCGCGCTGTATCGTCCTTCTGGCACGACTGCCATCGGTGTCTGGATCGATACGCGACCTCAGCGCATCCAGCTCGAATCGGAGATCAGTCAGTCGGCCGTGATCACACCTGGACGGCCGCGACCGAGCGCGGACGCACGGAGTACCGGATTGAAGACGGAGGGCTCACCGTTCGTGACTACGTCGAGGCGGACGGCGAGATGCGACTCTTCGGTGAGACTCACTACACGAGAGTGAACGGCGGCATTTGAGCTCGGACTGACCGGACCGGCCGCAGGACCGCTCTATTCGGCCTCGCCCTCTGCGTAGGCTTCCACAGGGGGGCACGAGCAAACCAGGTTGCGATCCCCATACGCGTTGTCCACGCGTCGTACCGGCGGCCAGAACTTGAACTCGCGCGTCCAGTCAGTCGGATAGGCCGCTTGAGACCTCGAGTAAGCGTGGACCCACTCGTCCGCCGTACACATCGCGGCCGTGTGCGGCGCATTCTTCAACACGTTGTCCGTGGCGTGCGCAGTGCCCATCTCGACCTGCTGGATCTCCGCGTGAATCGAAACGAGCGCGTCGACGAAACGATCCAATTCCTCCTTGGGCTCGCTCTCGGTCGGCTCGATCATGAGCGTGCCAATCACCGGGAACGATACCGTCGGCGCGTGAAACCCGTAGTCAATGAGCCGCTTGGCGACGTCTTCTTCGCTGATGCCCGTGGCGCGCTTGAGCGGCCGCAAGTCCACGATGAATTCGTGCGCGACCAGCCCGTTGTCACTGCGATAGAGGATGTCGAAATGGTCCTCGAGCCGCTTCGCCATGTAGTTGGCACCGAGTATCGCGAGCTCTGAGGCGCGACGTACACCGTCCGGGCCCAGCATGGCTATGTAGGCCCAGGAAATCACGAGGATGCTCGCGCTTCCCCAGGGAGCCGCGGAAACCGCGCCGATCGCTTTCTCCCCGCCGACCCTGTGCATCGGGTGGCCCGGTAGGTACGGCTCGAGCTTCTCGTTCACACAGATCGGGCCCATGCCCGGCCCGCCGCCCCCGTGAGGGATCGCGAACGTCTTGTGTAGGTTGATGTGACACACGTCCGCACCGTAGTCGCCAGGGCGCGCGAGCCCCACCTGTGCGTTGAGGTTGGCCCCGTCCAGATAGACGAGTCCCCCGTGCTCGTGAACGATGCGGCAGACGTCGCGGATCTCTTCTTCGAAGACGCCATGGGTGGATGGATACGTGACCATGATCGCCGCCAGGTCGTCGCCGTGCTCGCTCGCCTTGGCCTCCAAGTCGACCAAGTCGATCGTGCCGGCGTCTGTGCTCTTCACGACGACGACCTTCATCCCGGCCATGACCGCGCTCGCGGGGTTCGTGCCGTGCGCCGACGCCGGAATGAGGCAAACGTTCCTTTGCTGCTCACCCCGGTCCTCGTGGTACGCGCAAATCGTCAGCAGGCCGGTGTACTCGCCCTGAGCTCCCGAGTTGGGCTGCAGTGACGTCGCCACGAAACCACTGATCTCCGCGAGCCACTGTTCGAGCTCGGCGAAGAGGGTGGTGTAGCCTCGGGCCTGGTCCACCGGTGCGAACGGGTGAAGCCGGCCGATCTCAGGCCACGTCACGCCCGCCATCTGGCTGGTCGCATTCAGCTTCATCGTGCACGAACCGAGCGGAATCATGCTCGTATTCAACGAGAGGTCACGCGACTCCAGCCGGTGTAGATACCGCAGCATCTCGGTCTCGGAGTGGTACCGGTTGAAAACCTCGTGCTCAAGGTACGGAGTGGTCCGACGAGCCCAAACAGGCAGCTCAGGCGCCCCTCCCCATTCTGAAAGGCCGCGGGTGGTGAACTCCGGGGGGGCGCCCCGGTTGAAGACCTTGAAGAGGTTGTCCACATCGTCGGCGGTCGTCACCTCGTCCAGGGCGATGCCCAGCGATCCGTCGCCGAAATCCCGTAGGTTGATGCCGTCGCCGACCGCTCGCGCGAGTACGTCGCCGGCGTCCAACTTCGGTCGCACACGAACCGTGTCGAAAAACGTCTCGGTAAGCAGTTCGTGTCCGAGCAGGCCGAGTCCGGCCGACAGAACTCCCGCCAGGTCACGGATCCGCTCAGCGATCTTCTTGATGCCGTCCGGACCATGATACACCGCATACGCGCCGGCCATGATGGCGAGCAGCACCTGCGCAGTACAGATGTTCGACGTGGCCTTCTCTCGCCGGATATGCTGCTCCCGTGTCTGCAACGCCATGCGCAGCGCTAAGTTGCCGTCTGCGTCCACGGAGACCCCGATGATGCGACCGGGCATCTTCCGCTTGAAGGACTCCGTAGCCGACATGAACGCGGCGTGCGGCCCGCCGAACCCCATCGGCACTCCGAAGCGCTGCGAGTTGCCAACGACCACATCGGCGCCCCACTCCCCGGGTGGAGTTAGCAACGCCAGCGACATGAGATCGCACGCAGCCACGATGACCGCACCGAGGGCCTTGGCGCGGGCCACGAACGGGCGGTAGTCGATCACGCTTCCGTCCGTACACGGGTACTGCAGCAGCACACCGAAGACTCCGTCGTGCAGCCCGAAGCCGTCGTGATCCCCTACTACGACCTCGATGCCGAGCGGCCGTGCACGTGTCTTGACGACCTCAATCGTCTGAGGGTGGCATGACTCCGAGACGAAGAACGTATTTGCGCCTCGCGTTGCCTCTGCGTGCGCGAGGTGCATCGCCTCCGCCGCCGCGGTCGCCTCATCGAGCAGCGAAGCATTCGCGATCTCGAGGCCCGTGAGATCGATCACCATGGTCTGGAAATTCAGCAGCGCTTCCAGGCGACCCTGGGCGATTTCAGCCTGGTAGGGCGTGTACTGCGTGTACCATCCGGGATTCTCCATGATGTTTCTCAGGATCACTCCCGGTACCAGCGTGTCGCTGTAGCCCATGCCCAGATAGGACCGGAAGACCCGGTTGCTCGAGGCGATCTCGCGCAGCCTGGCCAGCAGTTGAGCCTCGGTCAGAGCCGCGGGCAACCGAAGTTCGGCGTCCATGCGGATGGAGGTCGGCACCGTCTCGTTCACGAGGCTGGCGAGCGAGTCGTATCCAAGCACCGCCAGCATCGCGGCCACGTCGGCTTCGTCGGGCCCTAGGTGGCGCGCCTCGAAGTCTGCGGGAGCATCGATCCGGGTCATCGAGCGGCCGAGAAACGTGACAGGGACGGAAGGCGGGGCTTCAGCCCACGTGGTCCGCGTAGCCGTCCGAGGTCAGCAGCCCACGCACCTCGTCGTCGTCATCGACCCGCAGCTTGATCATCCACCCCGCGCCGTAGGGGTCGGAATTCACCAACGACGGGTCGTCATCGAGCGCCGCATTCACTTCCACGACCGTGCCGTCGACCGGACAGTACAGGTCGCTCACCGCCTTTACAGCCTCGATCGTGCCGAAGACCTCCATGCGGTTGAATGAAGATCCCGCTTCCGGCAGCTCCACGAAGACAACGTCCCCGAGCTCGCCCTGGGCGTAATCCGTGATGCCCACGACGTAGACTGCGTCGTCACCTGCTGCCTTCAGGTACTCGTGCTCTTCGGTATACCGGAGATCGCTCGGAATGTCGGACATGCGCCTTCTCCAACGTTTTCTCAGGGCTCAGGAGCCCTGAGGATGACGGGCTTTCGACCGAAGGTCAAGCCTCGCACTTCAGCACTCCGGACACACCCTAGAAGGCCCCGATTTCTATAGTTTAGGGGATGCAAACGTTGATCCAGGATACCCCTCGTCCGCTCACGAGCCTCAGCGAACAAGAAAAGATGTTCCAGCAGGCCGTGCGCGACTTCGCCGCATCTGAGGTCGCCCCCAGGGCGATGGCCATGGATCAGGCCCAGCAGATGGATCAAGAGCTGATCGATCAACTCTTCGAGCTCGGCCTGATGGGTGTCGAGATCCCCGAAATGTACGGCGGGACGGGCGCCGACTTCTTCACGTCGGTGCTGGTCGTGGAGGAGTTGTCCAAGGCCGACCCCGCCATCGGGGTCTTGGTCGACGTGCAGAACACATTGGTCACCAATGCCCTGAGGCGTTGGGCATCCGATAGTCAGAAGGCTCGCTACTATCCGCAGCTCGCGTCGGACACCGTGGGTGCGTACGCGCTCTCCGAGGCCGGGAGCGGCTCGGATGCTTTCGCCCTCGCGTGTCGGGCAGTGCAGGACGGCGACGACTGGGTCCTCAACGGCCAGAAGATGTGGATCACGAACGGAGCCGAGGCTGGTCTGTTCATCGTCTTCGCGACCGTGGACCCGGATGCCGGCTACAGGGGCATCACCGCGTTCCTGGTCGAGCGGGATTACGACGGATTCACGGTCGGCAGGAAGGAAGACAAGCTCGGCATTCGCGCGTCGTCGACCACGGAATTGATCCTCGAAGACGTGCGCGTCCCTGCTGAGAACGTGCTCAACGACGTCGGCGCGGGGTACAAGGTCGCGATCGAGACCCTCAACGAAGGCCGCATCGGCATCGGCGCGCAAATGCTCGGCCTGGCTCAGGGCGCGCTCGACCACACCGTGCGCTACGTGAAGGAGAGGGAGCAGTTCGGACGCGCCATCGGTTCGTTCCAGGGCGTTCAGTTCCAATTGGCGGAAATGGCCACGGAAGTCGAGGCCGGACGGCTCCTGGTTTACAACGCCGCACGGCTGAAAAACGCCGGCCAGCCGTTCCTCACTAAGGCCGCGATGGCGAAGCTATACGCGTCCGAAATGGCCCAACGGGTGGCGTCATTGTGCATCGACCTGCATGGTGGGTATGGATTCACGAAGGAGTATCCGGTAGAGAAGCTCTATCGGGACGCTAAGATCGGCACGATTTACGAGGGTACGTCGAACATGCAAAGGCAGACGATTGCCAAGGCGCTCATGCGATGAGCCACCTCATTCCATCCCTGGGCCTCTTCGTCTTCGGCTTCTGGGAGATCTTCCTGGTCTTCGCGGTTGTCATGCTGCTCTTCGGCGCGAAGAAGCTCCCGATGCTCGCCAAAGGACTCGGTTCGGGTATTCGGAATTTCAAGGGCGAGCTGCAACGTCCGGAAGATCCGGAGGAAGACGGGCAGTAGCCGGCGACGGTCGCCGGCAGTTCGCCATCGTTGCAGGCGTGGTCCGGCCGCGCCATAGTCCCGTCCATGCCAAGACCAGGTCTATCCAATGTCGTGATCGTGCTCGATCACCCCAAGGACGTAGTGAATATCGCCGGGGTGATCCGGGTCATGAACAATTTCGGCCTCGGCAAACTCCGTCTCGTGAACCCCGACGAATTCAACCCGTATCGCATCGAGGGAATCGCGCACAGGAGCGGAGACCTCATCGAAGCGACTACGCGCCACGACTCCCTGGAAGATGCGGTCGCCAACGCATGCTTCGTCTTGGGAACAACCGCCCGACCGCGCACTGCGGGTCGTAAGTATCTCTGGCCGCGGGAAGCCGCGGTCAGCCTGGCCGAACGGGCTCAGGACGGGCCGGTGGTGATCCTATTGGGTCGTGAGGATCGCGGCCTCACCAATGAGGGATTGGACCTCTGCCATGCGGTGTCCATCATCCCCACGGATTCCGAATATTCGAGCATCAACTTGGCTCAGGCGTGCCTCGTGCTCGCCTACGAGGTCTTCCTGGCCCTCGACGCTTCAGACCCCAGCCTTCCATTGGGCCGCAGGGCAACGCGCGCACCGACCCAAGCGGAGCTCGAGGAGACCTTTACGGCAATTGAGCGCGGCCTCGGCCGCATCGAGTTCTTCAAGGCCAGGGAGCCATCCGCGGTGATGCGCACGCTGCGCACCATTATCGCCCGGTCAGACCCCGACCTTCGGGAAGCCCGCCTGTTGGCCGCCATCGGTTACGAAATAGGGCACTACATTGATCGCGTAGAGGACGGCTGATCCTTCGTTCGGCCAGCGAATCTCCGTGCCGTGCATACGGTTAGTGTTGTGAGGCCGACCAACGCCTACCTATTATGGTGCGCACGGGAACGTTTACTCCGTGACCATGGAAGCACGGCCGCAGAATCAGCAAATTGTCCATGCCCAAATCGGAAGCTCGCGCCGAGCCATCGAAAAGCACCGAGCGCTATCGAGTCTTCCTCGATACGACTCGGGCCCTAACGGGCACGCTCAGTTCGGATGAGCTGTTCGAGGCGATCCACCGCGAGACTGCCGAGGTACTGGAAGCCTCCGGGTTCTACATCTCGCTCTACGATCAGGGGCGCGACCTGGCGACCGTCGTCTACTATGCGGACAGGGGCGATGTCAGCAGAGTCGGGGTGGCGTACCGGGGCTCAGATTCCGAGGTCATTCGCACGCAGCGGGCCTCCATGGTAAACGAGCGCCTGGACGACCGATCGCTGCTCGTGCTCGGTGACGACGACACAGATGTAACCAGTTCGGCCATCTCGGCCCCGATGCTTCACAAGGGCCGCATGATCGGTGCGATCAGCGCTCAGAGCTACGACGCCGAGGCCTACTCGGAGGACGATCTCACGATGCTGCAAGGCATCGCAGATCTCTCGGCCGTCGCGATCGACAACGCGCAGCAGTTCGCCGAGCTCCAGCAGCGCCGGCGTGAGGCCGAACAGATCGAGGAAATCGGACGGGCGCTGACGAGCGAGCGCGATCCCAAGGAGGTACTGGGCAAGGTCATCGCGGCCGTACTCGCCGTATTGGACGTCGATGGAGCGTCGGTGTGGCTCTGTGAAGGTCCAAACGGAAAGGTGGGGCGGATCGCGGACGCCGGAGGCGAGATCAGCCTGCCGGTCGGCCTCACGTGGGATCTGGACGGCGAACTGGGCGAAAAGCTGTTGGAGATGCACAAGCCGGTCATCATCGACGACCTCGCCTCGAGTCCGCTTGTACCCGACGCCCTCCGGGGGCACCTGGAGGCGGGCTCTAGCATAGGAGCCCCGCTGACGATCGCCGGCCGGGTCGGGGGCATACTCACCGCAGGAAGCCGACGTCCACGCCACTTCACCGATGACGACGCCGCCGTACTGCAGAGGCTCGCGAGTCAGGCGTCCATAGCGCTCGAGAACTCGAGACTGCATGCCAACCTGCAAGCGCTTTCTCTGACCGACCCTCTGACCGGACTCCCGAACCGGCGCAGGCTCCAGATTCATCTGGACAAGGAAGTCGCTGCCGCACGACGGGGTCGCAGCCTGGTCGTCGTCGTCTTCGACCTAGACAACTTCAAGCACTACAACGACACGTTCGGGCATCTGGTCGGCGACGACATTCTACGGGCCTTCGCGCAGATCCTCGACGACGAGAACCGCGCGATGAACCTGGTCGCGCGCTACGGCGGGGACGAGTTCATGTCGGTGCTCTCCGAAAGTGACGCGGACGGAGCCCAGTTCTACGTAAACCGTGTCAAGGATCGCCTCGTCAGCGATGCGATCTTGGGCGAGTACGACCTCGGGGTGAGCATCGGCCTGGCGGAATTCGATCCTGCTTCGATGAAGTCGACGGCCGATGTGATCCAGGCAGCCGACATGGATATGTACTCGACAAAGGGGCACCGCCCAGAAGAGCCTCAGACCGAGTCCTGACGAGTCCTGTGCCGTCTTCAGACCAGGTCCGCGAGCTGCTGGACTTCGCGACCGTTCTCGCTCATGAAGCGGGTGCGCTGACGCTCCGCTACTTCGGTGGGCTCGTGGAGCACGACGCAAAGAGTGACGGCTCACCCGTCACCATCGCAGATCGCGAAGCCGAAGAGCTTATTCGACGCAGGGTAGAGCAGCGATTCCCTGAGCACTCGATACTTGGCGAGGAGTACGGGGAGTCCAACGCTGGTGCTCCCGTGCGGTGGATTCTCGACCCCATCGATGCCACGCGTTCCTTCATGCGCGGCGTCCCGCTCTACGGCGTTCTCATCGGTATCGAGATCGAGGCCGAGAGCGTGGTCGGTGTCGCACACTTTCCCCCGCTGCAAGAGACCATCGCCGCTGGATTGGGGCTGGGGTGTACGCAGAATGGAGACCCTTGTGAGGTCTCTCCCGTCGAGGCCATTGAGAGAGCGGTTATCTGTACGACGGATGTGGAGCGCATCCTGGCCCGTCCCGAAGGAAACGGCTGGAGGCGCCTTCAGCAGCGCTGCTTGTTCTCGCGCACGTGGGGCGATTGTTACGGGCACGCGCTGGTCGCGACCGGACGTATCGAGGCGCAGGTAGATCCCGTCGCGGCCTCATGGGACGCAGGCCCGTTCCTAACGATTGCGACCGAAGCCGGGGGGCGTTTCACCACGCTGGAAGGTGACGTGACGGTGCACGGCGGGTCGATGGTCAGCTCGAACGGCCTCTTGCACGACGAGATCCTGCGAGAGTTGGCCGGCTAGGCGGCTGTTGCCCGACCTACGGCCAGGGGACGCCTCTCAGGAACACTTCCTCGATGCGAGGGCGTCCGTCGCGCCCCACGCGAAGGCGCACGGTCAGGTCTTCCCAGTCAGGCGTTTCTGTGCCCTCCGGTACGAAGTAGCGCTCGATACCGAAAACCAACCGGCTGCTCTCGACCCTTCCGGTGATGGCCACCTGTCCGGGTGGCAACCCGGCCGGCTCGTCGAGCTGCACTCGTACCGGTACATGAAACTCCCCGTCGGGCCGCGTAAGCACCCAGACGCGCGCGCGCGCTTCCGGACGGGGACCGGTAACCAACATCGAGTCCAGGAGACTGAACTCGTAACCCAGCCGCATGAACTGACCGCGAACCAGGTCGCCTGGGTCAACAGATCTGACCCTGACCAGAATCGAGGATCCGACACCTGGTTGGAATCGCGCCTGCTCAAGCGACGCCCAGCCGACAAAGAAGCCGAGTTGGATTACGACCCAGGCGGCGGCGACCTTGGCTCGGCGGCTCATGTGCCCCCCATCCGTGCAAGCGTTTGGCGTCGCCATTTCTCCATCCCCCACGCGGTACCAATCAGTACCAAGCCGCCAACCACGAAGACAATACCGGTGCCTGTCTGCCCACCGATGAGATCGAAGAACCGGGTTACGACACCCAAGCCGACGGCGGCAACTCCAATGTCGAGGTAGGGTTTGCGGCCCGATCGGGTTCCAAACGCAACGCACCAGAACGCAAGCAGAAACCAGAGCGCCCAGGCGGCAAACGTCACTAGGAGCGACGCGATCGAGAACGTCTCGTCGTTACCGAAGCCGAAGAACCACAGTTCCCGCCCGGACGGCACGACGCCGAGATCGAGCACGACCGCCATCGCGGCAATCGAAAGCAAGATGACGAGCAAGGAATTCAGGCGATCCCGCAGCCACGGAGCCTCGTTCGCCAAGGTCTCACGAGCGATCCAAAGCCCGACGCCTCCCAACACAAGCGCGACCGACGGTAGGACCCAGGCGCCAGCGCCAGCATCGCTCGTCGGGTCGGAGAAATAGCGATAGAAGCCGAGCGTGTAGACGCCATAGATCAGCAGGAGCCCCCCAGCCGCGCGCAAGATGTACGAGATCTCAGGCTCGGCGTCCCGTACAACACTCGCGGCCCCGAGCAGAGCAGTCCCCAGCCCGACCTCCAACATCAGATGAACGGCAAACGTCGGCATCTCGATGGGGGACCCGCTGAAGCTACCCTCCATGTGTGCCCACAGCACGAGCGCGAAGACGGCCATCCCAGTGATCGCCGCGGAGCGAAGCAGGTAGGCCAAAGGGACGACGGCCACGAGCCAGATCAGTACGCCGTTCGGAGGGTGCGCGTCGAGATTGAAGATCTGTGAGACGAGTGCGACCCCAGCCATGACCAGCCCCGCGCCCAGGAAGTGCAGAGCCTCCGCCGCACGCACATACGGACGGTTCGTCGCCGTGATCCAGAACCCCACGCCATGTGCCCCCCCGAGCGACAGCAATAAGCCGCCGATCTTGGTCCAGTCTCCGATGCCTTGCCAGTTGGCCGCCACGAGCAGGATCACACCGAGCGCCACGGTGCCTCCACCGAGAGCCCCCAGAATCGAGGAGAGGCTTCGCACTCCCCCCTCTCGCTCCTGCTGCTCGGCCAGCGTCACGAGAGCGCTCGCGGTCGTAGCATCGACGACGCCACGCTCCGTCGCGATCTTGGTCAACTGCCTCAGCTTCGAAGTGAAAGAAGCCATCACGTGCGCCGGAACGGGTTGTGGACGCACCTGGTCGAGTGAAAACTACACCACGATTTACGGGATCGCGCCATTCAGTGCGCGCCCCTCAACGAGATCACACCAGGAGTAACGAAATGCCTGCCAAGAGTATCTTGATTCTCGCCCTGATGGCAACCGTTTTCGGCGCAGGCTACATACTTGGTACTAGCCAGGGAGCCTTGGTGCTCGAAGCCGAGGCGAGCCCCGCGCCGGTTGCCCAGGCGACTCAGGTCTTTGAGCTGAGAACGTACACAGCCGCGGACGGCAAGATCGGCGACCTCCTGGCGCGCTTCAGGGATCACACGCTGAGGATCTTCGAGAAGCACGGCATGACGAACGTCGTGTACTGGACCCCGCAGGACGAGCCGCTTTCGGAAAACACGCTGGTCTACGTGCTCGCTCACCCCTCCCGCGAAGCAGCACGCCTGGCCTGGCGCAACTTCGGGAGCGACCCTGAATGGGATCGAGTGTCCGAGGAGTCGCAACGGAACGGGCGCCTGATCGTGAACGTAGAAAGCGTGTTCCTCGACCCGACGGATTTCTCGCCCATGCGGTAGGCAATCCGCTGGCCGCCGCAACCACTAAGACCCTGGTGGCTGGTACGCTGGGCTCTTGGCGCAGGCCTCGTCGACCTCTTCTGCCGTCAACAGGACCGTGGTGTTCGCGGTACCGGCACCGGATCAGCAGTCGAATTGACCGCAAAAACGGCGGCCGCCATGGTGACATTGTCAGGCATGTCAACGACGACATAGGCGTCGCTGGAGCCCAACGCGAAGTAGAAGGATTCGACGGTGCCACCGAGTGCCTTGAGCAGTTGCGACGCAGCATTTACACGCGCCGTTCCGCCGTCCTTCAGCAAGCCTTTGACACCTTCCGCGGTGTACGACGCTTGCAGCAAGCACTTGGCCATGGAGAACCTCCACTTGTGAGTCTAGAGGCCAACACATGGGTCCGTCATGGTCGACTGTCGCCCCGCACCCCGCAAGCCCAAATTAGGCAGAAAGGGGGCTCCGAGAATCCACCGCGCCTCAGTTCGGCAGCGGAATCCCCCGCTCCCGCAGCACCTCTGCCAGCACCCGCGAGCCGTTCACCCCGACCGGGAAGCCCGCGTACAGGGTCACGTGGGCCATCATCTCGGAGAGTTCCTCCGGCGTGATGCCGTTGTCGAGTCCCCGTCGCAAGTGCACGCGGAGTTGGTCTGTCTGATACGCCGCCTGGGTCATCGCGATCGTGATGAGGCTGCGGTCACGGAGCGACAGTTCCGAGCGCGGCCAAGTCTCCCCGTAGACGAGGTCGTCGATCAGGGTGTCGAGATACGGTGCCCCAGGGAACCTGGCGTCGGGCAGCGGCAAGCCTCGCTGCTCGAACACCCCCGCGGCCACGCGGGACGCGTTCACGCCCGTCGGGAATCCAGAATAGAACGTGACGTGGGTGATCACCTCGGAGATCTCCTCCTGTGTCACTCCGTTGTCGAGTGCCCACCCCACGTGATAGCGTACCTCGCTGGAGGCGTACAGCGCCGTGCCGACCGCTACAGTGATCAAGCTACGGTCACGAGGCGACAGTTCAGGCCGCTCCCAAGTTTCGGCGTAGACGACCTGATTCAGGAGGTCGCTGAGGTAGGGCGTGGCCGGAAACGCACCCGGAAACAGGGGCTCGGCGTCGGCGCGAGACTCGCGGGGCGAAGACTCGGGCGGCGACGTCGGAAGGCCGCGCTGCTCGAACACTTCGGCAGCGACCCGGGCCGCGTTCACGCCCGTGGGGAATCCCGAATACCACAGCACGTGCGCGATGAGCTCGGCGATCTCGCTCTGCGTCACTCCGTTGTCGAGCGCCCTCCCCATATGGATGCGCAGCTCGTTGGTCGCGTAGAGCGCCTGGTTGACCGCGACCGTGATGAGGCTCCGGTCCCGGGCCGAGAGCTGGGGGCGCTCCCAGATGTCCCCGTAGAGTACGGCGTCGCGGATCTCGCCTAGATAGGGCGAAGCGGCGTAAGCCCCCGTGGGCGCCACGGGCTGCTGGGCCGCGAGATGAGGCTGCGGGACCATCAATGATATCAAGGCGAACGCGGCCACAGCCGTGCCGCAGAGCGAACCGGTGGAGTGGGGCATCTCTCCTCCTCCTTCCTCGGCGATGATTCAGAGCGGGGAGTCCAACTTGTCGGGCTAAACGCCCCTCGGAAAGGCAGTCGAGCTCCTTACGGACGGCTTTGTGACAACCGCGATGACGTGCGGACCCGCTCGCTACCTACTCGAGCATGTAAGCGGCGTCGTCGACGACTGTCTTGGCGAAGTCTTCCGAGACATCGAAGTACCTCAGGCCGTGATGGTTGCACTGCTCTGCCAGGTGTCGACTGAACCGGATGCCGTATTCGACTACCCCGAGCACATACTCGTCGTCATGCTCGGTTAGCCAGTCATTGGGGAGCCCCGTATGCTGCCGGATCTCGGCCAGCTCTTGGCGAGAGTCGATAGAGCTGTACCCGACAAAACAGGCCCGCACGTCCGCTCCTGGAAAGCTCAGCAGTGCGGCAGCTTGATGAGATAGGATCATATCGCCTTCGAAGATGTAATCGGAGTCGGAGTCCACCACGTTCTCCGCGATCGCTCGCACCAACGGCCACATCTTCTCCCCCACCTCTCCCCCACCTCTCCCCCACCTCAGCGGGGTTGGCGTCGGCGTCAATTCCAAGCGAGGGGACCGCGTTTTGCGGCCCCATCTTCAACGGATCGAGCGAGAGCAGTGGGTACTCGGCCTCGGCAGCGACCCGCCGGGAGATGATCCCTTTCCCAGCCCGTGGTGCCCCTCCGAGCAGGATGAGCATACCACCTAGTCGAGATAGTAGGTGATGAGGATTCCTGCGATCAGATCGTCTACGATGCCGAAGAAGACGGGCTCTTCCACGTCACAGCGTCCGCATTGGTAGTAGGGATCTCCGTCTGTCCGCCCCTGAGGTACACCGAACGCTGCCACCACGTCAGCCCAAGATGACCCGATGTCGAACAGGTCGTTTCGCAAGAGACCTGGCCCGGTCACCTCGGCTTGGAACAAGAACTCCCAACCACCCGTCACTTTGTAAATGCTGACTGATACGCCGCGATCGTATTCCATGACCACGACCGTGTCGATCTGGCCAGCGACGTAGTCATTAGGTAAAGGTGTCGTCGTCCGGGCTTGCAGTGGACCAAAGGCTGCCTCCACGTCGTCGATTCCCGTCGGCGGCGGAAAGAACACCGTGGTGAGCTAATCGTCTCGAAGCGTGGCCTGCTGCTCAGGCGACCGAATGGGACGGTCTTGATCCGGCGGCTCGGGCACGGTGGCCGAACCAGACTCCACCGGGGCAGGCGCTTCGTCCGCCTGGGGCGACTCTTCACCGTTCTCAGCGACGCACGCGCTGGAGGCCATGACGAGCATCGCCAGACCGCACGCGAGCACGCCAGTCAGGACGAGCGTTTTCATCACGAGTCATCCACTCCTGAGCGGTAGTCTACGGTCTGGCTTGGTTCAACAAGGGGAACAGCACATGGTGCATGGGAACGCCTGCGGCCAGCTCATTCTCTAGGCCAGGGAACGGCGGTGAAGTCGTCCACGGTCGTGGCGCATGGGTCATGTCATCACCCAGGAAGCGCACCGAGAAGGCACGGCGCCGGTGCGAACCGCTAACGCCGGCGGAGGCGTGCAGCGTGAGCATGTTGAAGAACACCGCGTCACCGGGTTCCAGTGCCCACCCAATAATGTCGTAGTCGTCTCGGTTGGCATCGACGTCCGGAAGATCCGCCAGGCTGCCCTCCGGGAACCACTTGGCTTCGTTTTTCAAGAACGTGCGGGGCATTAACCAGGGGCCTAGGTGAGAACCGGCCACGAACTCCAGAGTCGCCCCCCGGGAAACCGGGTCCACAGGTAACCACATGCTGACGTTTTGCCGGCCGTCCACATTGTAGTAGGGCTGGTCCTGATGCCAGGGCGTGCGCTGGCGAGTGCCGGGCTCCTTGACCAACAGGTGGTCATGGTACAGGCGGGCTTCGTAGCTTTGCATCAACTGCGCCGCGACACCGGCGACGCCGGACTCGAAGATCAATCGACGATAGGCGTCGTTCACCTGCCAGTTACAAAAATCCTCGAAGAACCAGCCTGGATCGTCCGGATCACTGGCGACCTGCGCCAGGGGACTGGGATCGCTCAGGTTCTCCTCAATCCCCTGTGCCAGGTCGGCAATTTGTGCCTTGCTGAACAGTCCACGGAGACACACGGCCCCATCGCGCAAATAGTCTTCCAACGCAGTAGGATCGAGCCGACCCTCGCTGGGCACGTCGTCAGCATGGCGCATGGTCAGCTTGTCCTCGAGTGGTGGACCTTCCCCCACAAGAAGAACTCTGGAGTCTCCGACACTTCCCCCTCCCAACCCAGCTCCCCAAGGCGCGCCAAGAGCTCCCGAGGGTGGTAGAAGACCTTCACGATGTCGAATCTCCGACCGTCGCTTAGTTCGCGGGTGACTCTGTGATCCCTGGAACCCGGTACGTTGCCGACCCTTTTGCCGTCCGACCATTGGTACTCGGCGTGTCGCTGGGTGTCGATGAAGAAGACAGCCCCGCCCGGACGTACACATCGTCCGACGAGACTCCAGAATTCTTCGAAGCGACTCGGAGGCACATGAGACAGCCAGAAAGAAAAGAAGACTGCGTCATACCTGCGCCCAGGACCCCAGTCGAAGATATCGGCTTGCACGTATTCGACGTTTCGGCTGCCGACACGATCCTGATTCAGAGTCAGGACCTCTGGAGCGCTGTCGACCGCCATAACGGACTCGACGCGTTTCGCTAGCTCGGCAGTCCACCAGCCAGTTCCAGGTGCGAACTCCAAGACCGATTCGCCCCACTCAACGCGATCGAGTTCGGCGAGCAGCATGTCGATCTCCGCGACCCACCGTTTCGAGTGACCCGGACCCTGATCGTATCGCCCTCGACGAAGAAACCAGTCGTCGTATTCAGGGGCTCTGGCTCGGTAGTACGCTACCTGCTCCGAGATTAGTTCATCGTCGTCCGTCGTCACGTTCCGCCCGGTCGCATCCATACATGTCTAACCATCAACCTACGTTGCCCAAGGTATTCAGACTCCAGAGCGCGTAGGGGTTCGCCGGAGATGGCGAGAACCATTCCAAACAAGATGGCGGCAGGGTATCGCTGAGCAGATGTTGGAATACACACCTCAACCTCCTGCCTTCGGGTCTAGGCGTTGGAAGCGGCACGCCGAGTCTTCAATTGACCCGTGAATGGACCCGGCCGCTAGCTCAACGTCGACGCCCCGATATCCGTGTCGCAAGCACCTGCACTCCGTCGTCTTTAGCGCCTAGTTACTTCTCAGGTCACACTCTGCCCGCCTCCAGGAATGTCCGATAACGGACAAGGGACTCACGACGCGGAGGTGACGGTGACAGCCGTCACCGGAGTGGCCGCGCAGCGGCCGAGCCGTTGCTTAGGGTACGTCGTATCAGCCTACTCACGAAAAGCGCCCTAGGCGAGAGCTTGAGTCCGGCGTTATGCGGAATCGCCGCCCTACCCGATTGTCAAACACTGGCTTTCCTAACGTCTCGCGATTCTGATGCACCAGGGCACGCCCGCCTCTGAGGCAGCTGGATGAATAGCTTGTGATCAGGCGCGCTACCGGGGCCACCGGAGGACGGACCGATCGAGGGGCCTCCACTGGTCCAATCGGGATCGTTCGCGCCTGTACCGACCGCCGAGCCAAGCGACCTCTCGAACGTGATTCGCTAACTTCACTGGTGAAGGAGGCACATTCAGAGGGCCTCAACGACGAGCGCCCTCCCCGCCGAAACGCAGCCGGTGGGACTCCTTCAGTCCAAAATCGCGCGGCTCCAATCGGGAGGGCGCGAGTCGAATGCATCAGGAGGAACAGTGGCGCGACGCACCAACTACGGCTTCGAGAAGAAGCAGCGGGAGCTAAGGAAGCAGAAGAAGAATCAGGAGAAGGCCGAACGCCGCCGCCGCGAAGGGGCAGCCAACTCAGCACCCGAGAGCGGCAAAGTCGCAGACAAGACCCCGCCCGAGTCGGAACCGCTCGATCGCGACTGACGAAGAGGCCGGCCTCCACCGGAAGCTCGGCACACGCATCGATGCGCTGTGCGAGGAGGGTCGTGTGTTCTGGCACCGCTTCGACGCGGAGGTCCGCCAAGACGACTGGCACCCGTTCGTGGCCGCCGACTACGACGCTGTCCGGGCCACGCTCGTTTCTCTTCGCAGACCGGGTCTCCGGTTCCTCGAGTGGGGATCGGCCACGGGTGTCATCACGATCATGGCGGACTTGCTCGGCTTCGATTCCTGCGGTATCGAGCTCGACTCGTCTCTCGTCGACGTGGGGCGGAAGCTCGCCTCGCGATGGGGTTCGAACGCGCGGTTCGCCGCGGGAAGCTTCGTTCCGATGGGATGGGAATGGGGGCTCTCCGGCGGGGATGGTCGCCACGGAACTATCGGCCGAGGGCCGTCGGGCTACTTGGAGCTAGGGCGTGCGCTAGACGACTTCGATGTCGTCTACGCCTTCCCGTGGATGGGGGAGGAGCCGATGATGCTCGACCTCATGCGCTGCCACGGCCGCGAAGACGCTCGCTTGTTGCTACACACGACCCAGAACGGAACGAGGATGTACCAGGGCGGCCAGATCGTGTAGCCCGCGATCGCCGCGACCACACTGCAGCGAGTGGGCGGAAGCCTGTCAGGCGAGCAAGCCGCGACGCAGATCAAAAGCCGGCAGCAGAAGGGGTCCGTTCGGGCCGCGAAAATGGCGGTGCTATCTAACGCCTCGCGATTCTGCTGCACGGCCGCTATCAGGAATGTCACCCAACGGACAACTTCACGAACTCTGTCGCGAATGGGGATTGTTGTCGTGGTATCCCGCCACGACCCCTACTTCTTGTCCTCAAAGAGCCGGTCAATCGGACTCTTGACCTTCCGGAGATTGCGCTGGGCCACGTGGGTGTAGATGACGGTCGTGGAGATCTTCTCGTGTCCAAGTAGTTCCTGGATGCTCTTCAGGTCCGTTCCACCCTCTAGGAGGTGAGTCGCAAAGCTGTGTCGCAACATGTGCGGTGTGACCCGCTTCTGAATGCCGGCTCTCTTCCCGACCCGCGAAACCTGCCTTTGGGTGCTTCTGGTGGTGATGTGTCGGTCCGGTCTGTGGCCGCCGGGGAAGAGCCAATGCACGGGTCGATCCACACGGACGTACTCCCTCAAGACCGCGAGTGCCACGGACGACAGGATGGCATAACGGTCTTTGCCCCCCTTCACCCATCGCACATGGATCTGTCCTCGCTGAGAATCTTGGGCAGTCGTTTCTCGTGTTTTGGCCGCGGGATGTCGGCCACCGGGGCGAGCGCATTCAGGACATGCCTGTGCAGGAACCTGAGGGCACTCAGCGCCTGGTTGGCACAGCTGTGCGACAATCCCCGACCGGAGCATATCCAGCATCCAGGAGCAGACCTCCGCGTCCTTGGCCACAGGATCCGTACGCGGTCTCCCGGCATAGAACCGTCGCACGTGGGCAGAGTAAAGCGACCGCGTCTGTCGCGCGCATCCACGCAGCACCAGCTCGTCGTCCAGCCGCTGCAACAACTCCCACAACCACTCAGGCAGCGTCGCTCGGGTCTTCGCATTCATCGTACCCCACGCTAGCCGCCTCCCGGGGACACCCGAATACCCAGATCAGCCACCCGCCCCGATCGTGAGCCAATTGGTAGGGAAACACCTACCCGCCAAGTCCCTCAAACAAGGAAACCTGGTACCGGGACCGACGTGTGGGTTCTGCTCAGAGCGCGCCGGTATAACCCGCGAACAGGCGACGAAGACGGGAAACGGAGTCCGGCGAAGCCGGCCTCCGGGCGAGCGCAGCCAGCGGATTCCCGCGCAGGAGCCTCAGCCCCCCGGGAACCCAGACCCAAGCGCCCACCGCCAGCACCCCCGGAACAACCCGCTTCAGCCGGAGCGCGGCAAGTAGAGCCCGCGCGGCGGTCCCCCCTGCCCGGCGGTCCCTTTACTCCGCAGCCGCTAACTCAACCTCAACAGTCTCTGGATCCCCCATGGGCTGCCAAATCTGCATCGCCGGGAACGTGGTCAAGAACCACCGCACGGCCCCCAAGTACAGCCCCAGGAACATGCACCCAATCAGCGGCTGCCAGATCGTGAAGATCGGATCACCCTCGTGCCACAGCGAAGGAGCCACCATGCCGTAGCGTTCCAACCAGAGTCCGATCACGATCACCGAAGTGAAGAAGGCCAACAACTTCGGCTTCATCTTGGGCTTCCGCCCCAGCAGCCCTGCGAACGGGATCACGAAGCACATCACGATCACGAGCAGCGAGTAGGGCCCCCAAGACTCCGGGTCCGAGCGACGCACCATCCACGCCTGCTCCCACGGTAGCTTGCCGTACCAGATCACGAGGTACTGACCGAAGAACAGGTAGGTCCAGAACACGCTAAAGGCGAAGGCCAGCTTGCCGATGTCGTGCCTCTGCTGCAGCCCAATGTGGTTCTTGAATTCCTTGTCCTGCGTGCGCAGGTACAGGCTCCACAGCGCGGTGGACGCGATTCCGCCCCAGAACGCGCCCATGAAGAACCACGGACCGATCATCGTGCTGTACCAGTGCGGTTCGAGCGTCATCACCCAGTCGTACACGATGATGCTCATGACGAGCGTGTATACGATGACGAACGCCGGAGCGATCGTGGTCATGCGCTTGTAGCTGTTGACCTCCTCCTGCTCCTGACCCATCCAGCCCTGGGTGAGGCGCTCGCGCCACACCTCCCGTGCTGGGTCACCCCCGTCGGCGCCCCTCGTGAGCCCCATGTCCGGGCGCACGGCGTGGTACACGAAGTACAGCGCCATGCCGAAGAGCAGAAGTACGGCCACGAGATTCCGGGCCACCAGGAACGGTATATTCAGGTAAGCCGCCTTCTCTTGGACGATCGCATCGGTCGCCATCATCTCGATCCACGGAAAGTAGTCCTCCCGGAGAAAGAGCAGCATCGGCAGCAGCAATACGAACGAAATCGGCAGGAACGCCGCGAACGACTGGCTGACGCGCCGCATCGACCAGTTCCACTTGGCCTTGGTGATCCACGTCACAAAAGCGAAAAGCACGCCTCCGATCGAAATGCTCGTGAAATACAGCCAGTTCGAGACATAGCTGATCCACGCAGAGTCGGAGTCCTGCCTGAGCCGAATCACGAACGCCGCGAGACCGACGAAGAAGAGGGCCCCGATCAATGTCGAAGCATTCCTCGAACGCGGCAGGTAACGAACCGGGACTTCGGAGGGGATGTCGATGTTGGCCATCTACTCTTCACCCCCGGCAGGCGTGTTACCCGCCTGTCGTTGCAGCTGCCTGACGTAGTTCACGACACTCCAGCGGTCGAAATGCGTGATGCGGCTGCCGTACTCGGGCATGAGCCCGCGCCCGACACGCATTATCGCGTAGAGGTACTGGTCGCTATACGCAGCGACGGTCTCCCCGGAAACGTTGTAGGCCGGAAGCAATGGATGCTTATCCGCGATGTAGGCGTTGGTGCCGACCCCATCGGGGCCGTGGCATACCACGCAGAACCGCATGTAGATCTCTTCACCACGCGCCATCGACACCGCGTCATTGGGATCCATCGGGTTCACGAGCCCCTGAATCACCTCGTTGCCTACGCCGGGCGTACCCAGATCGAGTTGAGTGAACCCCGGCACGTCAACGCCTTCCGGCTGGCCGAGGTTGACCTCGCCTGGCGCGGCTGGGTAGTTGCCCGACGCGAATGCCACCGAGTTCTCGGGCGCTCCTCGCGGGTTCTCGTACGGATCGAACGAGCGCTGATTCCGCATGCTGCGCCCGAAGACCAGGACCGCGACATCATCGAGTGGCTTACAGCCTCCCAGCGTGATGAGCGCGAGCGCCGCAACGAACGAGCGAGCGAACCGGAACCTAAACATTGGCCCCTCCTTCTCCCTCACGGAGCTCGATAGGCTCCTGCCCGTTCAGGATATTTCTCGCTTCGTCGAGGCGACCGCCCTCGGCCTGCACGTACACGCCATAGCGCCCGGCCGTGAACTCGGGATCATAGACCACGGCTGGTCGCAGGTCGGGCAGGCGACTGAGAATGAACAGGCCGATCAAGGTCGCAAGAGCGCCGAAGAGAATGGTCAACTCGAACGCGATGATGATGTAGGCCGGAATCGAGACGATGGGTTTGCCGCCAACCACCAGGGGCCAGTCCACCGACGTCCAGGTGGTGAACGCGAACCCTGTCGCTGTACCCGTGAGCCCCCCCACGAGCGTCCATACCCGAACCGGGCTCTGGTCGTAGCCGAGCGCATGCTCAATGTGATGATCGGGGTAGGGTGAATACGCCTTCACCCCTTTGAAGCCGGCCTTCTTGAGCTGCTCGATCGCGTCGACCGTCGAGTCGAGGTACTCGTACGAAGCGAGAAGCCCTCCACTTTGACTCATGAGTGGGCCTCCTTCTGCTTACGCATCGGCGGCGGCAGCACTTCCTTGAGCTCTTGGATCGCGATGGGCGGCAGGATCCTGGTGAAGAGCAGAAACCAGAAGCTGAACCAACAGAAACTACCGAGCAGGATCCCCATCTCTGTGAGCGAGGGACGGTAGATGCCCCAGGCGAACGGCTCGTACTCGTGGTGAAGCGACGTGACCACGATGACGTATCGCTCGAACCACATGCCGATGTTCACGAAAATCGAGATCACGAACAGCGCGGGAATCGAGTACCTCACGCGTTTGAACCACAGCATGATCGGCACGAACATGTTGCAGGTGAGCATGATCCAGGTCGCCCACCAATAGGTGCCGAAGAGTCGGTTCCAGAAGGCGGTGCGCTCGATTTCCTCACCGCTGTACCAGGCCATGAAGAACTCGGACATATAAGCGTACCCCACGATCATCGACGTCAGCAGGCAGAGCTTGGCCATGGCGTCGAAGTGCTTCGTGGTGAGGTAGACCTCGAGCCCGAAGACCTTCCGGATCGGCACCACCAGCGTGATCACCATCGCCACGCCGGAGTAAATGGCTCCAGCGACGAAGTAAGGCGCGAAGATCGTCGTGTGCCAGCCCGGTACGATCGACACCGCGAAGTCCCACGAAACGACCGAGTGAACCGAGAGCACCAGCGGTGTGGCAAGCGCGGCGAGGAAGATGTACGCCTTGCCGAAGTGGTGCCATTGCTGGTCGGTGCCGCGCCAGCCCATCGAGATCACCTGGTAGAGCTTCTTCCTCAGCCCCGTGGCCCGGTCTCTCGCAGCCGCGATGTCCGGGATCGTGCCTAGGTAGAAGAACGTCGCGGACACCGTGAAATACGTCGTGATCGCGAACACATCCCACACCAGCGGCGACTTGAAGTTTGGCCACAGGAATCGGGAGTTCGGATACGGGATCAGCCAGTAGGCGTGCCAGAGGCGGCCGACGTGGATGAGCGGGAAGAGCCCCGCGGTCATCACCGCGAAGACCGTCATGGCCTCGGCGGCCCGATAGATCGCCTGCCGCCACGGTGCCCGGAACAGGAACAAAATCGCCGAGATCAGCGTGCCCGAGTGCGCGATACCGACCCAGAAGACGAACGTCGTGATGTAGACGCCCCACCCTACGGGCGCGTTCAGGCCAGTGACTCCGATGCCTCGATAGAGCTGCCAGCCCCAGGACGTGAAGAAGACGACGAGTCCCAGCGACGCCAGCGAGAACAGTGCCCACCAACCCTTTCCTGGCGTGGCAAGCATTTTCAGGACGTCGCGGTTTACGTCGTCGAGCCTGGTGACGTCGGGGTGGGCCAGCGCTCCCCGCACGATCGGATCCTTGGTCGCGTTGGACACTAGTCGTGCCCTCCCGACGCGATCTCGTGGAACGTCACCTTCCTCAGATAGTGCACCGCTGGCTGCGTATTGAGGAGTTCGTCGAGAACCCGATACGTGCGCTCGCTCGAAACCACCTGCGACACGCGCGAGTTCTCGTCACGGATATTGCCGAAGACGATCGCCTCCGCGGGGCAACTCTGCTCACACGCCGGTACGATCTCGCCGTCGTTGATGGCGCGGCCGTCCTCCAACGCTGCGCGGTTCTCAACATCGCGAATGCGTTGCATGCAGAAGCTGCACTTCTCCATGACGCCGTTGGTACGAATCGTGACGTCCGGGTTCCACTGCCAGTTCATGGGCTCCGGTACGTTTTCGTCCATGTACCGATACCAGTTGAACACCCGCACCTTGTAGGGGCAGTTGTTCGCACAGTACCGCGTTCCCACGCAACGGTTGTAGATCTGCACGTTCACGCCTTCGGGTGTGTGGTACGTGGCGAACACGGGGCAGACCGGCTCGCACGGCGCGTTGGCGCAGTGCTGGCAGATCATGGGCAACATGCGCACGTCCAGGTCGCCCGCCTGCGTCGCATCCATGTGCTCGATGTAACGCTCGATGCGCACCCAGTTCATGTCGCGGCCCATCATGACCTGTTCCTCACCGACCCAGGGCACGTTGTTCTCAGCTTGGCACGCGGTCACGCACGCGCTGCAGCCCGTACACTTGTCGAGGTCGATTGCCATCGCCCAGCGCGGAAGATCGTGCGACTCCGCGTATGGACCGTGCCTGGAGCCCTCGAGGGGGAACGCCGTAGCCGCGCCACCCTCGGAAGGCACGGGCACGAACCCACCGACACCCTGCAGTTCCTGAAAATCGGCGTGGCCCTCGTCGTGCTCGGCTTCTTCCACGTGTCCCAGGTCGGCGAGCGCCACCGCCGGCGCGATCGGACGGTCGTGTTGATCGCTCGACCCTTCGATGGTCGCAATGCGCCGGCGTTCACCGGTGGGGGTCACCGTGACCGACGTCGCAAGCGTGAGCATCGCACCAGACGGCTGCTCAGACTCGGACGGTAACAATGCCAGGGCGTTCACACCGCTCCCGTTGGCCCACCGGCCCATGTTGGTGTGCCCACCACCCATGGCGAGCGCGACCGCGTCTTCACGGATGCCGGGATAGATCCAGACCGGGACCTCTGCCTCTCCGTGCGGGGACGTCACCCTGACGATGTCACCCTCACGGATGCCGCGCTCCTCCGCGGTGGTTCCGTTCATTTCCAGCCACGAATGCCACGTAATCTTCGAGACCGGATCCGGCAACTCCTGCAGCCACGGGCTGTTCGAGAACTCACCGCCACCGAACCTCGGCGACGGGTGCACCAGCAGCGTCAGATCCCCACCAAGATCGAGCGCCGGAGCGTCGAACGAGAGCGCGACTTCCGGTGCCTGCAGCTGCGACGGCGCGGCGGGCGGGCCCATGTCGTGCTCGACCGCACCGGTGCGTAACGCCAGGCGCCAGGAGGTCTCGAAGTCACCCACGGAGTCGTCGTGCATCTCCATGTGGCCATTGCGCATGAAGTCGTAGAACGTCGTCGCGCCGAAGTCGTTGCCCAGATGCACCGACGTAGCGAGCAGCACGTCTCCGGCCGACTTGGAATCGAAGTGCGGAACCGGTTGCATGACCGGCTGCTGCAGCGCCACGACGTCGGAGCGAGGCATCGAGTCGCCCCACGCCTCGAGGAAATGACGGTCGGGCAGGATCAGGTCGGCCAGAGCGGCGGTCTCGTCCATCGCCGAGGCGAAGGAGACTTTGAAGGCTGCTTGACTGAAGGCCTCCACGAAACCGGACGCAGCAGGCATCGAGTACGCGGGGTTCGCGCCGTGCACGATCGCGACGCCAACCTGGCCGGCAGCCATCGCGCTCACCGCGGACTCCATCTCCGCGTACGCACCGGCCGCGGCGCTCACGGCTGTGTCGTAGTGCACGGTACGACCGACGTTGCCTGCCACATGATTGAGGATCATGACCGCGATGTTCGCCGCAGTCGCGTTCCGGTGGTGGCCACCCACGCCCGGACCCATGGCGAGCGTCGGGCTCTCGGAAGCGAAGCGCTCCGCGAGCTCACGGATCGAATCCTCGCTGACTCCGGCGGCCTGGGCCGCCACGGCCGGGCTGTACGCACGCAGCACGTCGGCGTAGGGGCCTGCCGCTCCGGCATCATCCGCGATCACAGCAGCCATGCCCAGCGCGACCGCAGCCTCGGAGCCTGGTCGGATCGGGTACCACTCGTCCGCGTTCAGACCCGTGGTCGAGAGCCGCGGCCCGAGGTACACGAAGCGCCCCTTGGAGCCCGCGGCGTCCACCGCGCTCATCTGCGCGAGGCCCTTATTATGGGCCACCGGTGAGGAACCGGTCTCGATGAAGTCGTTGCCGAACGACAGTAGCAGCCGTGCGTTCGCGATGTCGTAGCTGGGTAGTCCGGTCACACCGTACGCGATGCGGGCCGCCTCCCGCAGCGGAGCGTCGGACACCGCGTCGTACTCAATGCGCGTGCCGTTCACCGCCGCGACGAACTCATCGACCAGATTGCTCATCGAGGGCCCCATGCGGCCGCCGATGAACATCACGTTGCCAGTCGCCGTGATTTGTGCGGCGAGCAACTGTTCCGCCTCGTCCCAGGTACCCTGCCGCAGGCGATCACCCTCGCGGATCATCGGCCCGTGGAAGCGGTCCGGGTTGTAGAGATGCTGCAGCGTGGCGTGGCCCTTGGAGCAGAGACCACCTCGAGAGACCGGGTGGTTGGGGTTGCCCTCCACCTTGACCGCACGGCCCTCGCGCGTACGCACCCACATGCCGCACTGCGCGGAGCATCCGCCACAAACCGTCGTATACCAGGTCGCGACGCCGGGTGTGATCTCTTCGGGAGCCACTACGTAAGGGAGGAGCCGCTCGGGTTCCGAGCAGCCGGTCAGCGTCGCGCTCGCGCCCGTTACGCCGAGTACCTTGAGGAAGTCGCGGCGTTTGATTCCGTCAGTCATAGTTATGGGCTCGGCCTAGTAGTGGCAGACGGCACAGTCTGTGGACGCCTGCTGCTCGCCGTTTTCATCCGGCCGCCGATGGCATTCCACGCACCACCCCATGTTGTCACCACCCCAGACCGGATCCTGTCCGAAGAACAATTCTTTGGCCGGACTCCACCACTCGTCAGGCTTGGTCAACACTTCCATCTCCTGAATCTCACCGTGGCACTCCTGGCACTCGAGGCCCGCATTGACATGGCGCATGTGCGGGAAGTGCGCGTGGTCCGAGATCTTGTAGATCCTCACCCAGGGGATCGGCTCGTCGCGCTCTAGGTACCCCTGGATCTTGGCGACCTCTTCCGGATGGTTCGTGCCAGGAATCGCTACATGGCATCCCCAGCAGCTCGCGACGGACGGGATGCCCGCGTCGACCGAGCGCTCCGCCGAAAAGTGGCAGAACTGGCAGTCCATGTTGTTCTGCCCTGGCTCGCTGCCGGCATGCTGATTGTGGGGGAACGCGATGGGCTGTCCGGTCTCGACCGCGCCCTCGGCTCCCTCTCCGCCCTCGCTACCTCCACCCTGGACGAACGCGAGACCGGCAAGCGCGAAAACGCCGGCCAGCCCGCCGATGAGCCAATGCTTTTTCATTCGGAGCCTTGTGCCTGAAGGCAAGCACAGCGCCCCTGGGACGAGAGGCGCCGAAGGGCTCTTTTACGATCCGCCGACGGTTTGTGACAAATCGGAACAAGCCCTGAATGCGGCCAAAAGCTACCGGAAGGCTCGGGGTAGGGTCAAGACGGTCGAAACCCCCTTGAAAAACCTTTTTAGAGACCTTTTTCTCCGCGTGGGTGTTATACTTTCTCCACTTCGGCAAGCCTGGTTTCCGAGGCGGTCGAACACCCCCGATGCGGACTCTCTTTGGGCCTGCGACAACGCGGGTCGGCGGACCGTTTCCGGCCCTGTACTCGGTACGACGCTACGTGACTTCGATGCCTGAAACGACAGCGCCCCCATCATCGAGGGCGACGCAACCCTCTCTGGAGCTTCTGGACGACCTCGTGTACGAAGTCGAGACAGTCTTCCACGGGAAAAGGAAGGTCGTCCGGCTCGCACTCGCCTGCGTATTGGCGCGTGGACACGTGCTGTTCGAGGACGTCCCCGGTGTGGGCAAGACGACGCTAGCGCACGCACTCGCGAAGACACTGGGAGCAGGCTTCCGTCGCATCCAGTTCACCGCCGATCTGCTGCCCTCCGATGTGCTCGGCGCTTCCGTGTATAACCCCAAGACGCTCGAGTTCGAGACCCGCCGGGGCCCCCTGTTCACCAACGTGGTGCTCGCGGACGAGATCAACCGCGCGCCCCCGCGAACGCAGAGCGGACTGCTCGAGGCGATGCAAGAGGGCAGTGTCACTATCGACGGCGAAACCCACGAGCTGCCGAAGCCGTTCGTGGTTATGGCGACGCAAAACCCGCTCGAGCATCATGGCACCTATCCACTGCCCGAGAGTCAGCTCGACCGGTTCCTGATGCGCATCACGATCGGCTATCCGGCTCCCGAGGCCGAGCGGCATATCCTGACCGAGTCTGCGGTGATCGAGCCAGTCATGGATCGCCTGCAAACGGTCCTCTCCACGACGCAGGTGCTCGCGCTGCAAGAGCGTGTGGAGGAAGTCGACGTCGACGAGGCCATCCTCGACTATCTGATGGCGATCGTGGAGAAAACACGCACCTCGCCCCAACTCCGCATGGGCGTGAGCCCCCGTGGCAACATCCAGCTTTTCCGTGCGGCCCGGGCCTACGCGCTCACCCAGGGCCGCACCTACCTCGTTCCGGACGACGTCCGTGAGCTCGTCGTGCCGTGCCTCGCTCACCGAATTCTCCCCACGGGCACCACCGGTTCCACTCTGGACGCGCACGAGCAAGCAACCCGGATACTGGAGGGGATTCTCGATGAGGTAGAGGCGCCGGTGTGATTCCCGCGCTACTCGCTAACATCA
>Ga0310345_10001267_pt1 | contig 29085 bp, 23 predicted proteins | sample HC15DNA20500_MG_FD_204667 | JGI IMG/M metagenome (GOLD analysis project Ga0310345, IMG submission 204667) | Marine microbial communities from station ALOHA, North Pacific Subtropical Gyre - HC15-DNA-20-500_MG | ecosystem: Environmental > Aquatic > Marine > Oceanic | place: Pacific Ocean: North... | reverse complement strand
AAACTATTTTTAATATTTAATAAATTAAGAATTATTCTATCTTCAAAACTTTTATTATTTAAAGAATATTTATTATCATTTCTAAATTCATTCATTGCTTCGCTTATATTTATAGGTGTAGAATAAACAATTAGTTTAATGCCCATTTTATTTAATTTTTTTTTTAATTTTAATATTGACAGTAATACAGGATGATTTAATTCTATTTTACCCATATATGTCTTAAAATATTCATTAATTTTTAAAACATTATTATCAGTTTTAATTTTTTTTTTTATTTTTACATTATCAATTACAGTATTTTTACTTTCCCAATTTATAATTTTTTTTTCTAATAATTGAGCATCAAATATTAGTTTATTTAATTCAATTAAATCTTGAATTTTATATGGGTTATAAAAAATTTTAGAAAAATAACGATCCTTACTATCTAAAAACTCAGCAGCTGTATAAGAGGTTTCAGCAAAAGCTCTTAAGTTAAGAGTTAAAATTACATATTTAACATTAGAAAAGTCAATAAATGGACTATTATCAAAAAAATAATTAAATGTTTCTGCATTACCCCCTCCTAAATCAACACTAAGAGTTTTTTTATTTGTAAAATATTCTAAATATCCAGATATCCCTTTAGTTGTTTGATCAACTCTTCCCAAATTTGTTGAATCACTTAAAAAAACTATTTCATGATCTTTTAATCTAGATAAATTACAAAAAGCCCTTCTATCTGGTTTATATATTTCATGAATTGGATAAAATATATACTTTAATACTTTTGATCTTTCGCAGTTAATTATTACAAATAAAGAAAAAATATAATAAAAAAAAGGAGTTAATATTAATAAAATACCAAAAGTTAAAATAAAGGATTTTTTTTTTAAATTAATATGCATATTAAGATTTAATTAATAATTTACATCTTTTAATATAATGTACAAAAAAAAATTTAATAATAATGATCAATTAAAATTCTCAAAATTAACTGGAGATTTAAACCCTATACATTTGTATAAGTCTTATGCTGCAAATACGCTATTTCAGAATGTAGTAGTTCATGGTCTACATTCAGTTGTTTGGGCTTTAGAAAAAACAATTTTATCAAATATTAAAGATATAAATAGAGTAAAAATAAATTTTTTAAAACCTGTTTTTTTAAATGAAGAAGTTTTTTTAAATGTAACAAAAAAAAATAAAAAAGAAATACAAATAATTGTTAAATCAAAGATAGAAAAAAAAATTATAATTAAAACCTTTATATCAAATAAAGAAATTTTCTTTAAAAAAAATATACATAATATAAATTACAATCAAAAAACAATTCCAAAAAAGAAAAAAATAAAAAAAATTAAAGGTTTTCTATACTTGCAAAACAATGTATCTCTTATAAAAAAAAATTTTCCTAAAATTAATAATAAGATTGCAATTGAAAAGATTGTAAGACTTATATCTCTAAGTAGGTTAGTTGGTGTTCAATTAAACAATAATCCAAGTATTCTGACCTATATAGATCTTTCATTTGAAAATTCTATTTTAAAAAACAAAATTCAATTTAAGGTAAAGAAATTTATAAAAAGGTTTTCTTTTTGTGAACTAAATATCCTAGGTAATGGTGTTAAAGCCCAAATAGAATCTTTCAAAATCCCAGAAATAAGAAAAATAACTTTTCAAAAAATTAAAAAAAAAATTCCAAGAATGCTATTTTTAAATAAAAATGTATTAATTATTGGAGGGTCTAATGGTCTAGGGGAAATTGCAGTTAATTCTCTATGTGCTTTAGGTGCTAACGTAACTTTTACATATAATAATAATTATTTTAACTCAAATAAGATGGTCTTAGATTTAAAAAAAAATAATATCAGATGTAATTATTTTAAACTCGATGTAACTAAAATCGGAAAAAAAGATATAACTTTTTTAAAATCAAAAAAATTTGAAAATATTTACTATTTTGCAACACCAAAAATAACTTCTACAAACAATTTTAATAATAATCTATATAAAAGATATTTAAATTATTATGTAACATCGTTTAAAAAAATATTAAAAAATATTAATTGTTTAACGGAAAAAAAAACTAAAATATTTTTTCCATCAACTATATATATTAATGAGAAAAATGAAAACTTCCCTGAATATGTAAAAGCAAAAAAAAAAGCTGAAAATTTATGTGATAGCATTAACAAAAAAAATAATTTAAAATATCATATTTTGTATGAAAGATTACCAAGAATTTACACAAGGCAATCTTCATCGTTTTATGAACTGAGTTACTTTGATGGATTTAAAATTATTTTAAAAATAATAAAGAAATTAAACAAATTAAGATAAATTAATGAATAAAAACATATATTTAAGACTTTCAAAAATATTTGATGATATTTTTGATATTAAAAAAATTAAATTAAAAAAAACTACAAACGCAAAAGATATAAGTAATTGGGACAGTATAAATAATTTAAAACTAATTATTATTTTAGAAAAAGAATTTAAAATAAAATTTGATCCGAATGAAATAGTTGAAATAAAAAATGTAGGAGAATTAATTAAATCTATTGAAAACAAAGTTAAATCTTAGCTCATGCTTTTTAATTCTTACTTATTTATTTTAATTTTCCTGCCTTTAACTCTTTTAAGTTATTATTTTATAGTTCCATTATTAAATTTAAAAAATATACCAAAACACCAATGTCGCCTCTTTGTTTTACTTATTGCATCTTTAATCTTTTATGGGTATTGGAATCCCAAATATCTTTTTTTAATAGGTGGTTCAATATTATTTAATTTTTTTCTTGGTTTAAAACTTCATTCGCTAACTCAATCAGTTTCGAAAAAATTCTTACTTTTTTTAGGTGTTTCTTTTAATTTAGCTCTACTTGCCTATTTTAAATATGCTAATTTTTTTGTAGAAAATCTAGAAATTTTTTTGAACTCAACAATAGAGTGGGAAGAAATCGTTTTACCTATTGCTATATCTTTTTTTACTTTTCAACAAATTGCTTACATAGTTGATGTTTATAATAATAAAACAAACGAATATAAACTACTAAACTATTCTGTGTTTGTTGGCTTTTTTCCGCAACTTATTGCAGGTCCGATTGTTTATCATAATGAAGTAAAATCACAATATGCTAACTTAGATGTATCAAAAAACAAATATAACAATATTAGTTTAGGAATTTGTATTTTTGCTTTAGGACTTTTTAAAAAAGTTGTTATTGCAGATAATTTATCGACCTTTTCTGATCCAATTTTTTTAGCAAATGCTGAGGGGGGTAGTTTAGTTTTTATTGAAGCGTGGATTGGTATTTTATCTTATACATTCCAACTGTATTTTGATTTTAGTGGATACAGTGATATGGCAGTAGGATTAGCAAGATTATTTTCTATTCGTTTACCATTTAATTTCAATTCTCCATTTAAGGCAATAAATATTATAGATTTTTGGAAAAGATGGCACATTACATTATCCAGATTTATAAACGATTATTTATTTACTAATATTGCAATGTTATTTTTAAGATTTTCTGTAATGAAAAAATTAAATAATTTTAATTTTATATTATCTATATTGTTGCCAATACTTATTACTTTTTCTCTGTCTGGCCTGTGGCATGGAGCTTCTTGGAATTTTCTATTATGGGGAACTTTACATGGATTATATATAGTAATTTGCTATTCGTGGGGAATTATATGCGAAAAATTAAATTTAAATATGTTAAAAAACAACATTTATAAATTGTTTTCTTTAATTTTAACATTTACATCTGTCACTTTAGCTTTCGTTCCATTTAGAACAAAAAATATTGAAGCAGCTTTATCATTTTATAATTCATTAATTCCTACAAAAAATATATTTTTACCAAATGAATTAATTGGTTATTGGCAGAATTATTCTGAAACTTTCTTAAATTATATACCTTATTTTGAATTTAATTTTGAAGGAAATTACGCTCTAAAAGTTATTCAAATTCAAGACTGTCTAATTTTTACAATTATATCTTTTTTTATTGTATGGACATTTCAAAATAGTAGTAATTTTGTTAAAATTGAAAAAAACAAACTAATATTCCAACAATTTCAAAAATATAAAATTAATGGTTTTGGTGTTTACTATATTTATTTCTTACTTTTCTATTGTCTTTTATCATTAACAAATATAAAACCTATACCTTACTTATATTTTCAATTTTAAATTAATAGTTTTTAATATATAAAATTTTTATTTTTTTCATTATTTAAAGATTTTAATTTGTTTTTCTACTTTTTTTATGTCTGAAGGATAATCAACAGAAATATTATTATCGCTTAGTTTTACGCATATAACTTTTTGATTATTTTCAATTGATCTTAATAATTCTATATTTTCTTTTTTTTCCAATTTTTTTGATTTAAAATTAGCAAATTTTTTTAAACCTTCTTTTGTAAAAGCGAATATACCAATATGCTTTAGTTTTTTTTTAATTCTTTTTTTAGAAAAATATTCTAATCTTGTTAAAAATTTTAATTCCCCTTGTTTTGATTTATTAAGAAAAACAATTGATTTATTCTTGTTTTGCCCAGTTTTAATCAAAGAATACCCAGTTGAAATTTCAAATTTATTTTTAATATTTTTTTTTAAAATCAGTATTACTTTATCAATATTCTTTGGATTTATAAGAGGCTCATCGCCTTGCAAATTAACATATATATCTGAATTGATTTTCTTTGTCACTTCATAAACTCTATCTGTTCCTGTTAAATGCTTAGTTGAAGTCATAGTAACTCTAATATTATTATCTTCACAAAATTTCTTTATTCTTTTGTCATCTGTAGCAACAAGACATAAATCAGCCTCTTTTGATAATTTGGCTCTATCCCAAACATGATGAATTAATTCTTTTTTTTTAATTTTTGCAAGAGGTTTGCCAGGGAATCTTTTTGAGGCCCATCTTGCTGGTATAATGATTGTAGATTTCATTTAATAATTACTTTTCTTTATTTTAAAACTTTAATCCATTCTTCCTGGAAGTGTTTTTTATTACCTTTTTTAAGAATAGTCTTTTGTGCGTTACTACCTAAACTAATTCTTATTTTCTTATTATTAATTAATAAATTTAAATTTTTTGTTAAATCATTTTCATTATTATTATTAATTAATAAACCATTCTGTTTATGCTTAATAAAATATTGTATGCCTGTTATCCTAGTACCTATTATAGCTAATTTGTAATACATACTTTCAATTAATGTATTTGGCATCCCTTCATATCTCGAACAAATTATATAAATACTGGATTTTTTATACCATTCATTAATTTTTTTTGATATGCCTTTAAATATTACGTGCTGATTAATTCCTAATTTTTTTATTTCATTTTTTAAGAAATTTAATTCTTCTCCATAACCAAAAATTACAAGTTTCCATCCTTTTTTTACAGCACAACTTTTATAAAAACTTTTAATTAATAAATTTACATTCTTTTGATGTGTTAATCTTCCAACAAATAATATTGTTTTAGTTCTATTTTTTAAAGAAACTTTTCCTTTTAACATGCAAGGATTAGGAATAAAAAGAATTTTTTTAGAAGGAACAAATTTTTCAAGAACCTTGCCTGAGCTAGGATGATTAAATAAAACTTTATTTGAGAAACGATAAAGCAAGAATCTAAGAATTTTCCAAATATAGGGTATTTTCTTTTTATTTAAATCATTTCTTTCATTAATTATTAATTTTTTATTTAAATTAAATGACGCAATAATTGAAAGAATATTGACTGTTGTAAGAAAGCTTATAATGTAATCAGGTCTGTAAACGTTAATTTTTTTTCTAATTCTTTTAATTCGAATATAAGTGTATTGAATTTTCTGAAAAATATTATTTGTTTCTTTTTCTAAATTAAGACATTCTGAGTTAATTTTAGGATTTAAATTAAAACAACGATTATTCTTTTTTTTAAAATATAAAATTCTTACTTTAAATTTTTTTTTAATTAAAAAGTTTGCTAAAAAAATTAATATTCTTTCCGCTCCACCTATCTCTAAATCTGAAATTACAAACATAATTTTTTTATTCATTTTTTTTGCCCATTAAGAGTTCCAAAATTTTTAAAATATCTTAAGAAGCCGGTAACACCACTAATTTGAGCTTTAAGCATTGTTATAGAAGCAGAGTCGGTTATTAAACATGTTTTTAATAAAAAAGGATTAGTATTAAGATAATTCCATCCAATATCGCATGTACGAGAAGTTAAGTATCCTAATTTTCTTAAATATTTAATTTCTCTGTTCGAATAATCGCCATTAGGAAAACTAAAATGATTAAATTCTTTATTTAATAATTTTTTTAAATCATATTTAGATTTTCTTATTTCTTCCAATGACTCTTTATTACTACATTTTGGCAAAATAGCATGGTATCTTGAATGACTTTCAAAATTAACATATTTAATCATTTTTTTAATTTCATTTCTACTTAAGGATTGTCTTTGGAATGTATGTCCTTTATCATCTTTTGTAAAATTAAATTTTTCTTTTAGTATCTTTTCTCTTTTATTTTGACTAATAGTTTTTAAAAACTCTTTGTTTTCATCATCTATGATTTTAAACCAAAAGAACTTTAATGTACTGACTATTTTTGTACATAAATAAATAGTTGGCTTTACTTTATATTTTTTAAATAATTTGATTAGTTTAAAATTAGATTTGTGACCATCATCAAACGTAATTAATAATGGAAATTTAGGAATGTTAGCCCAGGTATTGTTATAAATTGAATCTGTTAAATCCTTTAACTCAATTAAATTGTATTTTTTCTTTAAATATATTAAATGTTTCTCAAACGTTTGTACTGTCGGGTTGTGATACAGAACAATTGTAACTTTTTTTTTTGCTATGAAGAATCTTATAAGAACAGGTATTCCTGAAAATAAGATAATAGTTGCAGCAATCTCTTTAAATACTTTTATAAAAAAATTTTTCATAGTTAAAAATTCGTAAACTCAAAATCGCTATCTATTAAATCAAACTGAAATGATGTATTTATTTTTTTTTTCTTTAAAAAAAAAGCAAAATTTAATTTTCTTTTATAAATCAAGAACAAATTTAAATTCTTGATAGTTTTTTTATCTATTAAAAACTTTATATAAACATAATTATTTTTATACGCCCACTTGCTTATTTCTAAAAGAAAACTTCTCAAGTAATAATTGCTAATATTTTCTGGCTTCATAAGTATTTCTAAATACATATTTTTATTTTTTTGACTTTTCTTTATTAAAAAATATTGTCTTTTATTTTTTAAACTAGCTATCAAATATTGATTTTTAAAAGGTGATTCCAATATTCTCCATTTCAAATATTTTTTATCTCTCAAAGGCTTTAATGATTTACTTAAATTATTATTCTTATCTCTTAATTTATTTATATTTTTTTTGGATAAATTATAAAAAGAAATGGTATTCCTCGCTTTATCCATTTTGTTGAATTTGCAAAGAAAAAAGAAAAAAAATTTATTAAAAAAATCAGAAAAAAAATTATTAAATTTTTTAAGTTTAAAAGGATTAATAGGTATCACAGTTGAAAAAAAATTTACATCTGTATTCCAGTTATAATTTTTAAATATTTTTAATGATTTTTTATTACAAAATGTTACACCTATATCTACATTTTTCATCCAAATTTTTGCTAAATTTAGCCCTAGTTTTTTTTTTTGGTATTTACGTATTACTAAAAAATCAACAAACCAAGATGCTAAATATTTTTTTTCTTTTATTTTTATATAAAATGGTATATGTCCTGCGTGGGAAATAATTTGTTTATTTATTAAAAAAATTTTCGGCGTTGTATATTTTGAAAAATTTATTCTATATAACCATTTCCAATTTTTTTTTAAAAAATATTTTTTTCGTGGATAATTGTTTTCATAAAATTTTAAAATATAATTTTTTTTTAGATTTAAAATATCTTTTATTTTAATTGATGAATTATTTAATTTCATTATTCTGCAGACAAAAGGACTGTCCTAAGTCCCCCTGTTTTACAAATAAGTTTAATTGCATCTTTATTTCTTATATTTTTATAAATATTTCTTACCTCTTCATCAGTTTTAATTGACATAGAAATAGGTTTGTACGAAAATTTTTTTTCTAAAAAATTTGTACCTCTTATAGAAGAAGAAGATGCTAATTTTACTTTATACCCTATAGCAAATAATCCATTTAAAATTTTTTCCATTGAGTTATTTTTATCATATTTTGAAATATGTGTTTCAAAACAAATTAAGGGCAATTTAATAAATTTTTTTTTATTTTTTAATAAATTTTCTAAAATTTTAGTTTCGTGACCCTCTACATCCATTCTTATTAAATCAGGAAAACATTCTTTAATGCATATATCAATTAATTTAAAGGTTTTAACTTTAATTTTAGATTTTTTATCTAACATTTTTTTGCTGGTTCCTTTAAAATGAAAAGTACCTAAATTAAAATGCTCAGAAGTATAAAAAGTTTCGTAACCATTTTTATTAGATACAGCTCCCTCAATTATAGATGTCGATTTTTCGTTGTTAACTTTTAAGTTTTTTTTTAATAAATTTATATTATCTGGAACAGGTTCTACTGCTATAATTTTTGAATTTCTTCCTATAAGATTTCTCTCAATCAATAAATAATATCCTATGTTAGAACCTATATCCAAAATTTTCATATTTTTTTTCAACACTTTTTCTAAAATAATTTTATGGTCAAGCTCCCTTTCTCCAAAAAGAATTAATGTTCTAGACAAACCTTTGTCATTTAAATTTAAAAACATTTCAAAGTTATAAATCTTTTTTTTAAGGTATTTTGATAAAAGTATATTTTTATAAAATAAATATTTTAAATGATAAAAGATTGAAGATAATAATACTGTGATCCCTCTCCTGTTTAAAACAATAAAAAAATTTGTTATTTTTTGCATTTATTAAATATATTTTTGCTTCCAAATGATATAAACAAGAATTGTCCAGATTTTATTTTGCCAGTTTCTTTTATAAGTAACGTGTTCATTAAATATTTTTTTTGCCTCTGAAATATCAAGTATTCCATCTTCTATTTTTTTTTGACTAATTAAATCCCAAGCCCAGTCTTTCAGTTCTCCCCTTAACCAATCCGCTAAAGGAACCCCAAATCCCATTTTCGGTCTGTTAAAAACTTTCTCGTCTATTTTTTCTTTTAAAATATTTCGTAATATTATTTTTGTTTGACCTTGATGTATCTTTAAATTTGTTGGTAGATTAAAAGCAAACTCAACAATTCTATGGTCTAAAAACGGTACTCTCATTTCTAAACTATGTGCCATGCTAGCTCTATCTACTTTTGTTAAAATATCACCTGGTAAATAAAAATTTGCATCAGTTAATTGCATTTGTTCAACAAAATTATTATTGTTTAGTTCTAAATTAATTTTTTGATATTCTTTTAATAAGTCTTTATTTATAGGCATTTCATTTTTAGTATTAAATGATAATAAATATTCATATATTGATTTAAAATCCTTAATTCTCAAAATACCTGAAAATTTATGAATTTTATCCCCATTAATTTTTCTATGAATTTTGTTTCCAAAAATTTTAAAAAAACTGTCGTATGTCCCTGGTGAAATATTTAAAAATAATTCTGATATTTTCTTTCGTAAAAAATATGGAGACAAAGAAAATATTGTTTTTATTTTTGATGCAAATAAATATCTATTATACCCACCAAAAATTTCATCCCCTCCATCACCAGATAAACAAACTGTAATTTTTTTTTTTACAAGTTTGGATAATAAAAAAGTTGGTAATTGACTTGAATCTGAGAAAGGCTCATCATATTCTTCAACTATATTTGAAATATTATTTAAAATCTCTTTTGGATTAATTTGTAAATTAGTATGATTACTTCCAATTATTTTAGCTATTTTAGTCGAATATTCTGTTTCATCAAATAAATCTGAATTATTATAGCCAACTGAAAAAGTGTCGATATTTTTTTTTTGTTGACTCATTATTAATGATATAGTTGAACTATCTATACCACCAGATAGAAAAGATCCTAATGGTACATCTGATATTAGATGTTGTGAAATAACTTTGCTTAATAAATCTTTTAATCTTTCAGTATATTCTTTTGTAGAATGAGAAAGTTCCTTATTTTTATTTATTTTTTTACTTAAATCCCAATATTTTTTTATTTGATACGATCCTTTTGAATCAAATGATAAATAATGCCCAGGTTTAATTTGAAAAGTATTCTCAAAAACGCTATTAGGAGGGGTTATATAACCAAATTGGAAATAATACAAAAGACTTTTAATTTGTATTTTTTTTTTCCAATATTTATTAGCTATAAAACATTTTGGTTGTGAACCAAAATAAAGAATTTTATTTTGAATAGACCAATACAATGGCTTAATACCCAATCTATCCCTTGCTAAATATATTTTTCTTTTTTTTTTATCCCAAATAGCGAAACTAAACATTCCGGCTATTTTAATTAATGTTCGTTGTACACCCCAAGAATCAATAGCTTCAATTAAAACTTCAGTGTCACTATTACTTTTAAAGGATTTTCCTTCTTTTTTTAACTCTTCTTTAATTTCTAAATAATTGTATATTTCTCCATTATATATAATGATAAATCTTTTATTTCTTGAAAACATTGGTTGTTTTCCTAATTTAGAAAGTTCTAATATGGATAATCTTCTGTGGCCTAATGCTATGCAATTTTTTTTATCTATCCAAAAACCTTTATCGTCTGGGCCTCTGCTATAAAGACAATTTGTCATTTTCTTAATATTTAAATAAAGGTCTCTCGATCTTTTTTTATTAAGATCCCAAAATCCTGCAATTCCACACATATTATTTTTTAATTAACTTTCTTAAATAGTCCGAGTATAAACCCTTTGTTAACTTTCTTAGACGATTCTCAATATTTTTTTTTACAATCCATTTTTTTTTTAAAGCAATTTCTTCAATACAAGCAATTTGTGACCCTTGTCTTCTTTGTGTTAAATTAACAAAATTATTTGCGGCTAATAAAGTTTCAGAAGTTCCTGTATCAAGCCAAGAAAATTCCCTTCCTAAATGTTCTACAAAAAGTTTGTTTTCATTTAAATATTTAATATTTACATCCGTTATTTCTAACTCTCCACGTTTAGATGGTTTTAACTTTTTCACAATATCTATTACTTTATTGTCATAAAAATATAAACCGGTAGCAATTAAATTTGATTTAGGATTGTTTGGTTTCTCAACTATTGAAATAACCTTATTATTTTTTCCAATTTCTAAAACTCCGAATCTTTTTGGATCTTTTACTGGAAAAGAAAATATTGTTGCGCCAGTTTGTCTTTTTTTTGCATTAGATAAAACTTTTGAAAAACTTGGACCGTAAAATACATTATCACCTAAAACAAGAGCAACGTTGTCTCTTTTTATAAAATTTTTTCCAATATTAAAAGCATCCGCTATGCCACTGGGTTTTTTTTGTATTGCGTATGATATCTCTAAACCTAAATCTTCTCCATTACCTAACAGTTCAAAAAAGCTTTTTTTATCTTTATTTCTAACAATTATTAAAATTTTCCTTATATCTGCGATCATTAATGTGGAAAGAGAATAAAAAATCATTGGTTTGTCATAAATAGGTAACAACTGTTTATTAACTGCTAAAGTTGTTGGAAAAAGACGTGAAGCACTTCCAGCTGCTAAAACTATACCTTTATATTGAATCATAGTTTTCCTAATCTCTCGCCGGAATAGGAATTCTTGAGAATTGATTTCCACCATGATTTGTTTGCTAGATACCAATCTACAGTTTTTTCTATACCATGATTAAAATTAATTTTTGGTTTCCATTTTACTTCTTTTCTAATTTTATTAATATTAACAGAGTATCTTTGGTCGTGGGCTGGTCTGTCTTTGACATATTTTATTAAAGATAAATATGACTTATTATTTTTCCTTGGTTTCCTTTTATCTAAAATTGTACAAATTTTTTTAACAACACTTATATTTGTTAATTGATTTTCTCCCCCAATATTATATATTTCTCCAATTTTACCAAACTTTAGAATCTCATAGATAGCATCAACGTGATCTTCAACGTAGATCCAGTCTCTAATTTGATTACCTTTACCATATACTGGCAAATCTTTTTCTTGAATAGAATTAATGATCATTAAAGGAATTAATTTTTCTGGAAACTGATACGGTCCGTAATTATTAGAACATCTAGTAATAATAATTGGAAATTTATAAGTTTTATAAAATGCCATTATGATTTCATCAGCAGCTGCTTTTGAAGCTGAATACGGAGAGCTTGTTATATATTTTGATCTTTCATTAGCTGATCCTTTATCAATGCTGCCGTACACTTCGTCTGTTGAAATTTGTATAAATTTAAATTTATTTTTTAAATTTAATCCTAAATTAATCCAATAGTTTTTAATTTCATTAATAAGATGTGAAACACCAAAAACATTAGTTCTTACAAATGGCATAGGATTATCAATTGATCTATCAACATGTGTTTCTGCTGCAAAATTTATAATATATAGCGGCTTATATAACCTTAAAATTTTTCTAATGGAAACAGAATCTATTATATTTGATCGAATAAATTTATAATTTCTAAATTTATTTAAATCATTTATATTTTTGTTTGATGATGCGTAAGTTAAAGCATCGATATTAACAACGAAAAAATTTTTGTTAATTACTTTTCTAATATAATTAGAACCTATGAAACCTGCTCCGCCAAAAATTAAAATATTTTTTTTCATATTATATTTATATGTATTAATTTAAAATCATTCATATTTTTTATTTAATTTTTCTGCATAATAAAAATCTTATTCTTATTACAAATTAATTAAATGTTTTTTTGTTCCATCTATTGCATAATAAATTTTTGACATACGATTAACATGATTTTTAACATTAAATTTTTTTTTTGCAAATTTTTCTGCTCTAAAAATTATTTTTTTAAGATCTTTTTTTTTTGAATTTAAAATTTTAATAGAAATATTTGTAAGCTCTTGCAAATTATTTCTCTTAACCAACCATCCGTTAAAATTATTTTTAATAATTTCTTTATGTGCTCCAGAGTCAACAGCAACAACTGGTGTTTTTGAGAGCATTCCTTCTACAATTGTTCTATTAAAGCCCTCATTCTCAGATGTTAGAATGAGTAAATCACAATTTTTTAGCCAAAATTCTTTATACCTTGAAAATCCTACATAAATTATTTTTTCGTTTATTCTTTTTGATAAAATTTTCTTTAATATTTTTTTTTTATCAGATCCGACAATAAAAAAAATAGAGTTAGTTAGAATTTTAGATATAGCTTGAGCAGTCTTAATAAAAAGATCTACTCTTTTACTTTCAATTATATTGGCAAGAAATAAAACTTTTTTTATTTTTTTATCCTTTAAATATTTGTTTGATAATTTATTTTTTTTTGATTTATTTATAGTTACTGGATTAAATATTTTTAAAGATTTTTTTTTATTAAATTTAGGAAGACTATTAAAAACAAAATCAGATATACAGATAATATTTTCAGTAAAAAAAAACAAAATATTGTGAAGTGCCCATTTAGGGAAAACAATTCTTTGATGCCACACTAATTTTGCTCTACTAATTTTTGTTGGTAATATCCAGGACAAGCCAGCACTAGAGTCATTTAAATGAATAATATCTATATTTTTTTTATTTATATAAGGAGTTATTTTTAAGATATTTTTAAAAATAATTATTAAATTTCTTAATACCCCTTTCTTTTTTCCAACAAAATCATCTAATTTTAAAAACTGTGGTTTTAAACCTTCGTTGATTAAATGTGGGTGCAGTATGTCTTTTTTATGCAATAAAGGAATTGCTTCAAATTTCTTTTTATCTAATTTCTTTATTAATTCTATAGAAGATAAATGACTGCCGCCTATGCTGTCTCCAACAAAGGGATAACAAATACGTATTTTTTTCATTTTTTATTAATTTTTTTCATCAATTAGTTTTAAGAAATAATTTATTGAAATTAATGACATCGTAAATTGATCATATTCATAATGTTTTTCTTCCATTAATTTTTTTAAATGTTTTTTTATTTCAGAAAAGTCTAAAAAGCTTATTTGAGACAATCTTTCACTATTTATTGTATCTTCGATATATTCTGCCCAGTCATTTTTGAATAAATACCCTATAGGTAACCCCATTCTTTCAAAAGAATCATCTTTAGTTTTTTTTTTTATAATTTTTCTTTTTAAAAAATTTAAAGTTTGAAAAATTGTTTTTCTATAACTAGAGTATTCTATTGGCATGTTAGTATTAGAACTTATTAATTTTGCAAGCTTTGGACTTAATTTTTTTAAACTTAATCTTTGAATTCTTGAATCAAACCTATATTCCCAAGGTAATCTTTGATAAAAATCAAATAAATCATTGTCAAATAAAGGTGTTCTAATTTTTATACTAGAATTCATAGAAATAATATCAGAACGACTGTAATGTCTTGCTAAATCATGAAAAGTTAAAAATTCATATAAATCATTCTTAGAATTACAAAATTTTTTTCCTATATCTCTTATTTGTTCTAGTTCATGTCTTAATTTTTCCATCATTAACTTATAATTTTTCTTTTTTACAAAATCAAAAATATTAGCTCCTTTAGTTTTATATGGAATATTGTTCAAAAAATATTCAACTACGTTTTTAATTTTAACAGGGATTATTAAATCAAATTTTTTATTAATTAGTGTCAATTTTTTTCTAGGTAAATACATGCCTTGGAAAGCATAATCAAAACCATGACCATGTAAACAAACATCTACTTTTTTTTTAATATCCTTTCCATGATTATAAAATAAACATTGCGGTTCATACGTTGCACTGGTTGAATAAATTGCTTCAGGAAAAGATTTTTTATAATGGTTTTTTTTATTTATAATAAAATAATGTGGAGTCTTAGCAATACGCGCTGCTTCTTTAGCAACTTTAACTTCTCTATTTTTAAATGAATTTATTGTAAAAGTAGATAAATTAAAATTATTTTTTCTTGCACAAGCTAGTATTAATCTGGTATCCATTCCTCCGCTTAAAAATAAACCAAATCTATTTTTATCAGACATTTTTTTTTTTAAAGAATTTGTTAAGTGAAATATTAATTCATCACTTGATTTATCAATATTTTTTTTGGTCTTTTGAATAAAATTAGGGTTCCAATATATTGTTTTGTATATTTTCTTTTCTTCAAATATTAATTTTGATGCGGGTGTTAATATTTTAACATTTTTGGCTGTTGTTTTTTCACCAAAATTTCTTCTAAATAATAGCAATTCAAATAACGAATCTTCATTTATTTTAAATAATCCTAGTTCTTTTAATCTAATAATTATTTCAAAAAGATTTAATGAAATCAAAAATATATTTTTATCTTTATAATACCATATAGTTGGAAAATTAAATCTACTTGAAATTATCTCAATTTTTTTTTTTGACAAAGAAATAATAACAAATTCACCGTCAACCTTTTTTAACCATTTATTTTTATTTTTATTATTTATAAATGAAAAAACAAAGTGTTTATTGCTAATTTTATTATTTATGATCGGATTACCTATAATGCATAATTTGTTATTAAAAAAATTATAAAAAGAAATATCTAAATTTTCTTTTTTATATTTTAAATAAGCAAAATCTTTTCCAAACTTTGACCAGATCTTGTTTTTATTCTTATATTTTGATATTTCTAAAATAAAACTAGGTAATGGCATTTAACTTTTTAAAAAATCATTTACTATTTCTTTTCTAACTAAAAATCTTGTCCAACTTGGGTTTTGATTTAACTTCTTTTCTTTCAGATTATTAGTTATTGAATCAGAAGAATATTTTTTATTCTTTTGTAAAAAATCTTCAAAAGGATATACAAACCCTTTTTTAAAACCAAAAATAAGTTTCTTTGGTAAGTATCGTTCTAAAATTTTCCTAAATATGAATTTTTGCGTTTTATATTTGTTATATTTAAATTTAGAAGCACTAAATAATGAAATTAAATTAGAGTTTAAATATGGAGATCTAAATTCATAGCCTGCTCTCATTCCACCATGATCAAACGTGATAAGTCGGCTGTTTGGCATCACATTTTTAAAATCAAAATTTTCTACACTTTTAAATAAATTATTTCCAGTAAAACTAGAAAAACTTTTTTTAGCCCACTCCTCCATATAAGGTATTTCTTTTAACTGACTTATTAAATTAGTATTTTTTAAAGCGATATATAAAAACTCATTTTTTACACCAAAAATATTTCTAAAAATTTCTATCTTACTATTGTAGTTATTTAATGGTTTTAGAATGAATGATATAAATAATCTAAGTTTCTCTGGCATTGCATACAGATTCTTATATTTTTTTATAAATGTTTGTTTTCTATAACCTGAAGATATTTCGTCGCCACCCATACCAGTTATACCTACTTTATATTTAAGTTTTTTTGCTATAAGAGCCATTTGATAAGTGGGAATAATTGTTAAATTATCATTAGGTTGCCCGTACATAGTTAATAAATAGTTTGTATCAACTTTTTTATCATCTAATTTACATGGTATTATTTGATGGGGTAGTTTTAAATAGTTAGCTATTTTTTTAGCTTCTTTAGTTTCATCTAAAGATTTAGATTTGCCAAAACCTACTGTTATTGTATGAATATTATTTTTTAACTCTTTTGAAATTATTGAAGCTAATAAAGAAGAATCAATCCCACTTGAAAGAAAAAGACACTTTTTGGCATCTGAATACAAGCGTGATTTTACACTTTTAATTATCTCATTATTTATATCATCAATATAATTCTCATTAATATCTACTAACTCTTTATGATTTATATTCTCGCTATAATTAAATTTTTTTTTAATAACTCCTTTTTTTAACAAAATAGCTGTTGCTGGCTCAACACAAAAGATATTTTTATACGCAGTGTATGGGCTTGGGACATATCCTAAAGCTAAATAAGCTGCAAGTTTTTCATTATTTAAATCTTTTTCTTTTTTTAACAATTTAACTAAAGGATATATTTCTGAAGAAATATAGACGCCATCTTTTGTAGTTGCATAAAACAGTTGTTTTTCTCCAAATTTATCTCTTGCTATCCAAATATTTTTTCCATTCCAAATAACAAATGCAAACATTCCATCTAAATAATTAAGGCAAGAATTATTAAGGTTTTGCCAATATTTTAATAAAACTTCGGTATCAGAATTTGAGCAAAATTTAATACCTTTTAGTTCTAACTCTTTTTTAATTTCAAGAAAATTATATATTTCTCCATTATAAGCTAATACATGCTTATTATTAATCATTGGTTGGTTTCCTTTTAAAGATAAATCCATAATAGATAATCTAGTGTGTCCTATGTAAACTCCTTCTTTTTTATTGTACCATTCCCCATCAGAGTCTGGGCCTCTGTGTTTTAACATTTTTTTACCTTCTCTTCCTAATAAAATATCTTTTTTATTTAAAGGTCTTTTTAAAATAAATGAAAATATTCCACACATAGTGCTATTGATATTTATAACTTATTTTTTTTATTAATTGCACCGTCCTCGAAGAAGAACAATGTTTTGCATAATAAATATAGTAATTTAAAAAGGAACGTATGTTTTTTAGGTTTACTTTTTTTATATTATTTTTTTTCAAATTTTTTAACTATTTTCTTAAATATTTTTTTACTAATCTTAAATCAGATAAATAATTAATATCTATGGAAACCTTCTTCTTCATTTTATAAGGAATGATTTTATTACCATAAATTTTACCTTTTATAACCAAATTTTTTTTCATTATAAGAATAGCAGGGCCATTTCTTATTATATATTCTTTATTTTTATTATAAAAATCGATTTTATTATTAAAAAAACTTAAATACCCGTTTTTTTCAATCATAATTTTAGATTTTTCTCTAACATTTTTTTTTGTAGTTACACTTACGAGTGTGTCTGGTTTTTTTTTATAAAATAACTTTATTGCACTATCAATATCTTTGCCGGTTCTTAAAGGTGACGTTGGTTGTAATAAAACAATTAATTTAACTTTTTTAAAAATTTTCTTTTTAATTACATGCTTTATTACTTCTAACATATTAACTTTATCACCTGATAATTTTTTCGGACGAACAAAAGGAGCTTTTATATTTAAATCCTTTGATAACTTAATTATTTTTTTACTATCTGTAGTTACAACAATATCATCAAGTAATTTTGAATTTTTTGCAGCTTCTAATGTATATTGCACTAATGGCTTTCCATTTAATTTAAAAATATTTTTATTTCGTATTCTTTTTGAACCAGATCTAGCAGGTACTAATCCTATTATCATTTTAATTTATTTTGCTATATAACTCGTGTTGGTAGCCAAGGACTTCTGTGTGTCTTAACCTTTCCTCATTTGTAAAGTTTCCTGGTAAATTAATTTTTTTTAATTTTTTTAAAAATGTTGGTAATTTTTTTTGAAAAATAGTGGTGTAATGTAAATATAAAATTATTCGTGGATTATTTCTTTTATTTTTTAACGGTCTACTACCATAATGATAACATGAACAAGTATCAACAAATGCCATTTGTTTTTTTGGTCCGGTTAATTCAATTGGGTTTGTGTTAAGATTAAGTTTTTCTATATATGAATCAGGAATTTTCATATTTCTTTTATTTACTAGTTTTAATCGTTTCAATTTTGAATATATAGTTTTAGATATATCGCTCGGATAAATGGTTAAAGGGCCAGAATATTTGTTCACAGGATATAAATTAATAAAAAGTTTTACTTGTTTTAGATCCTCACCATCTAAATGAAAACTTTGAGAATTTCCTTGGGAAAAATTTTCATTTGGTGAATACCATAAATTTGCAGTATTTAAAACTGGTTTTGTTCCTAAATATTTAGAAATTATATCAATAATATTTTTATCACAAGAAAAATCAAAAATAGGGGTTGCAGTAGGATCTGTTAAATCAAGAACAATACTTCTTAAAAAATCTTTTTTAAATTTTTTGTTTAATAAATTATTTTTATTTCTTTTAAAGATTTCGTTTGCACAGTTAATTGCTTTTATAAATTTTTTATTATTTCCATTTGTTATTAAAAAACCTTTCTTTTTATCAATTGAATATTTTAATTTTTTTTTTATATATTTTCTTTTACTAAATATTCTGTAATTAAGTATTTTTGAAAAAAAAGTATATAACTTAATAGCAATAAAATTATCTGGCACAAAATGCATACCTATATATTGAGGTTTTTTTATTAAACTTACCAACCTAGCAAAAAAGGTTTGTCCTGATTTAGGCAAGAAAGAAATTAATTTTTTTAAAAATTTTATCAATTTCTAATTTCAACCCATAAATGGCTAGCTAATTTATTTGCTTCTACATAATTTATATAAAGATTTTCAAATTCTTTATCAAATATTTTTAATTTATTCAACCCACTGGGTTTTTTATCTCTTAACCACAGTAACAAATTAGAAAAGTCCATTTCATGATAATAAGATATTTTATATTTTTTAATTCCTGATTTTTTTAAAAAAAAACTCATTGATTCTTCATTAAAATATAATGCATGTGCAGTTCGAAAATTAAAAGAACTGAAACTATCAGGTATTAAATTCATTAAAATATCATTAAAATTTGGCGTTACTATATATGCAGTTCCATTTTTATTTAATATTTGTTTAATATTTTTTAAGAATTCAACAGGTTGATTAATATGCTCAATTACATCAAAGGAAACAATTATATCTGCTTTAATTTTTTTTTTAATTAAATCTTCTGGATAAGAAAAAGTTAAGTGTTTTTTTTTTAAATAACTATGCCAAAAGAATGCCGGTTCAACTGCTATAGTTTTAGAAGAATTTTTTTTAATATTGTTTAAAAAAGTTCCGCCTCCTGCCCCAAAATCAGCAACTACTTTTTTTTTAAACTTTGTTTCTCCTATTTTTTTTATTTTTTTTTTAATCCTGCTTTTATGTAATTTATGGTAAATATTTATTTCAGATGAATTATTAAATTTTTTTCTATATTCATTTGTTTCATAAAAACTTTTCTTTTTTGGTTTTTCAAGAAATTTTAAATTGCATTTATTGCAATTAAAAATGCGAAATTTATTCTTAGTTAATTTACCGAAAGATCCACTTCTAATTCTACCATAGTAAATCGTTTTTAAATTTTTGTTATTACCGCAATGACACCTATTATTCATTTTTTTTAATTAAATTTTACCAATCTTCTAGGACTGTTTTTCTAAGTATTGGGTCTGCTCGTTGTATATTTCTATCTATATAAAAAGAATCTCCTTTTATATGTTTAGTTGAAATTTCTTCAAATATAACTCCTGTTTTTGTTTTAAATGAATGAATATCTCTTCTTTGTATTAATAATGTGTCGCCTTTTTTCAAATCAAATGTTTCATCATTTCTTTTTACAGTCATACTTCCTGATAAAATATGAAATGTTTCTTCTTTTTTTTCATGATAATGTGAAGGGTGGGATTGGCCCGGTAGTTGAGCAATTAACTTTTTACAATAATCTCTATTAATTATTGTTATTAGTAAAGCGCCAACTTTCTCGAATTTATCCATATCATAATGGTGCGACAACTCTATTTCGTAATTATTGCCAATTGTAACATTGGCTTCATTAAACATTCCTTTAAAAATATGTATTAATCTTCTTATCTTATAAAAGTCTAGTTTTTTTGGAAAATCGATAATTGGCTCATTTTTTTTATAATTTTTTGTTGATTTAATTGAAATATTAAAATCACCAGAAGTTAATTGCTTATTTTGAACCGGCATAGCAAAATAAATTTTATCTTTTGAAATTAATTCATTTTTTTTTATTTCTTTTTTACAGTAGACTCCCCTTGCTAATTCCTTAATTGAGTTTACTTCTTCTTTAGTAAGTATTTTATTATCTTCTAAACCTAATATTTCTTTTGCTTCTTTAGATGAATCAATCCATCTGTCTAATTGTAATTTATTTAATGAATATTTGTTTAATGGTTTATTAATATCATCAATACCAACGTGTCTTTCTAATATATCCGCCCCTGCAGTTACTGCCATTTTTACAGTTTCAAAATCCTCTGGGTTTTCATGACCTGAATAACCAATGCAAATATCGGGGTATCTGTTTTTATATTTTTTAATTAAATTTAAATTTAAATTTTTTCTTGGCGTGGGGTAGATACTTACACAATGCATTAGCGCAAAATTTACATTTCTATGAATAAAAAAATTATATACTTTATCAACACTTTCTAGGTTATGACCTCCAGTAGAAATAATTACAGGTTTTTTTGTTGAACTAATTTTTTCTAATAATGGCCAATCTGACATACTGCAACTGGCAACTTTTATAATAGATAAATCTTGTTTTTGACATAAATCAACTGAAGATTCATCAAAAGGGGTTGAAATTGGGATTAACCCTTTTTTTATAATATATTTAACTAGAACATTGAAATCTTTTATACTTAATTCAGTATCCAAGAATCTTTTTACATGTTTATTTTCGTTGCTTTTAATGTATTTAGGATGAATAAAATTTTTTAAATTTCTATATTGCAATTTAACAGCTCCTTTTATCGAGAATCTTTTTGCAACTATTGCACACTGATCGATTATTTTCTTTGCTGATAAAATACTTCCAGAATGATTATTAGCCATTTCAAAAATATATAAATCTTTAAAAATTAAATTATTCATTTTTTAACTTTTCAACAGTTCTTTCAATTGCATCCTTTTTGTCATTTTTTTTATTAAATTTAAAAAAACTAATTAAATCTCTTAAAGGTTGTGTTAATTTCCAAGAAGTAGAATTCAAAATATTTTGAATTTCTGTATTTGGGCTATATAACTTATATTTGTCGCTTAAATTGTCTACATGAATCCAGTTTTTTTTATTAAAATCTTTAAAGTTAATTTTATAAATATCTCCAGTGTATCTATCTGACACAAAAAAAGAATTATTTGAAGTTCGGATAATACTATGTGGATTTACGGAAGTTTTATACAAATCTGAATAATGCCACTCGTTATCAATTTTTTTTATACCTTTAATAATTCCTGAACAAAAATCAGAAAAAATAAAAACTCCATCCCAATTTTTATCATTTCCACGAAATGTTCCTCCTGCTATAACTGAACAACCTTCTTTGTGATTCCATTCAATTATTGGCCATTTATATTTGATATTTTTCCTGTTTCTCAATGTCTCAGAACGGCAATCTTCTTCACTAGCAAACATATCTTTTCTACAATGTAGTCCTTCAAATTTATTCCAACCGTAATTTTCCTTACCTGAGCTTTCATTTGATTGAAAATTAATTTCTTCATAATTATCCCATCCTGTATCAGCAATATATAAATCTCCATTTTCAGTATCAAAAACAATTCCAGATTTAGCGGGGGATCTTAAACCATACGCCCATATTTCAGATCTTTTCCCCTTAGATTCATGATAATAAGGATTGCTCTTAGGTATTTCATAACCATTCTCCATAGAATCAACATCAATTCTTAAAATTTTTCCCTCTAACTTTTTTAAATTTTGCGCAGTACCACTTGGATTACCTCCAATATCCCCGTCTCCGATTCCAATATAGAGAAAATTATCTTTAGGACTGAAATCTAATGAACCAGCTGCATGTTCATAAGTATGTTTTTCAATATCAATTAAAATTTCTTCATTTACAGAAATAAGACTTTTACAATCATCAGTAACATTGAATCTACTTAAAACAAAGTTGCCAAATTTGTTTGTATAAGTTACATAAACTTTTTTTTTAATCTCGCCAAATCTATATGAAAAAGCAAAATCTAAAATTCCTTCTTCCATTGAATTACCTTGTTCTTCTCCTCCCAACAAAACTTTATTTCTTAAATCAGCAAAAGGTTCTTGAAGTTCATAATGTTCATTATCTTTATATACTAATAATTTTGCTATACCTGAATGTCTACCAAATAAAATAAAGCTATTTTTACTATTCTCTCCACAGTTTGTAGGAAAAGGTGTCATTAATGTAAATGGAAACAAACCCTTTTTATAAAAAGAAACATCAACTTGATTAGCAAAACAAGTATTAAAATATAAAAAAAAGAAAAAAGAAGTTATTATTAGTTTTTTTAACATATTTATTAATTAATTATTTTTTTTGATTTTAAAATTTGTTTATTAATTTCAATGCTATTTTTAAAATCATGTAACGGAAATTTTTTATTTTTTAAACAAATATTCAAGAAGTAATCTATAGACTTTTCTAATGAATTATTCATTATATCTTCTTCAGATATTTTCCATGTTTTAGAAACAGAAGATCTACAATATCTTTTAGTGTGAATATTTTTTTTATGTCCTATCAAAAGTTGTGCTTTATTATCATAAATCTCGAAAATTCCATTTGTTCCAATTAATTTAATATGAAAATCAAAAGCTGTCACATAGGAAAGATAAATAAATAATTTTAAATTATTTGGATATTTGGCTATAACAGAACAATTATCATAAGAGCTTGTTTCTTTTACTATATTACTAGAATAATGAATAATTTCTTTTGGTTTATTAAAAAGAATTGAGAAAAGATCTATATAATGTATTCCAACATTCTCAACAAGACCTAATTTATTTAATGTTTGTTTAGATCTCCATGATTTCTTATAATTAATATTTTTCCCAAACAAATGCGATGATGAAATATAAGCATGGTAAATATTTCCTAATTTTTTCCTTTTTATTAAATCATTTAGAATATTAAATATTTTACCATATCTTAAATTAAAATTAAAAAACGTTTTTTCTGGATCATTTTTTAACTTGTTAAGTTCTTTTAGTGATACTGCCGGAGGTTTTTCACAAAAAATATATCCCTTAAATCTTTTCTCAAAAAACTTTAAATATTTATAATGAGTATAATTCGGAGATAATATTAATATTACATCACAATTAATTAAATCATTTAAATTTCTAGTAAATTTAATTCCATTAATTTTTTTTGGATAGTAAATTTTACTGATAAATACATTTTTTCTTTTTTTAAAAATTTCTAGAATTTTTTTAGCATGATTCTTATAACCAATTGCACCAACATTTAATTTCATTTTATAAACCACACCTATCACATGGATTATATTTATGTCTTTTCTTTTCTAGGTGAAGTTTTCTTAATTTATTTAATTCTTTGCTATGCCAAATTTGTTTAATTGTTTTATTACTCAAATTTCCAGGTGATAATAAGCTTTTATAATCAGCATCACATGGATTGCAAACACCATCGAACCAAATATATAATCTTTCCCAAAGATATACACATGGATGATCATTTTTTTTATTTGGTATATTCTCATATGTATTCCATCTTTCTTGACACTGAACATATGCAACGTTATCAACTATTTTAGACCAAAATTTTTTAAATTCTTTTTCATTTTGTTCTTTCTTAAATTTAACACCAGAGACTCTTATTTCTAACCCAGAGTTTTTATAATACTTGTTTCTAATATCTGCTAAAAGTTTAATATTTTTTAATACCTGCGTATATTTTCCACCCTTTCTTATCTCCTCATATTGTTTTTCTATATGTGAATCTATTGAAATTACAACAATATTTATATTTGAATTTAATATTTCATGACATAATTTTTCATTTAATTTTGTTGCATTAGTATTTAATTTAACATCAATAAAGTTTTTCTTTTTTGAAACATATTTTATCATTTGAGAAATCTTTGGGTGGAGCAAAGGTTCACCTCTACTTGCAAGTGTTATGGCAGATGTCCCATTGCTTGAAGCTTCATCAATTATTTTTTTAAAAAGATTGAAATTCATAAATCCCATAAAAGGTTTTTTAGTAAAACTCTTATCAATTTGAAAACACATTACACATCTTAAATTGCATACTGAAGTAGGTTCAACAAGAAGATATACAGGAAATTTAGAAATAATTTTTTTTTCAGGATAAATATTTAATTTATATCTATAAATTAAATATTTTATCCATTTTTTTTCATCCATTCTTTCTAAATGAAAATATTCTTGAGGAGTTAAAATAAAAGGAAATTTATTATTATTTAAACTATTAATTAATTCATCAATAATTATTCGATCTTCTGATACTAATTTTAAACTTTTTGCTAATTTAATAATTTTTTTTAAATTAATAAAAGGTGTTTTTTTATTTTGTAAAAACCTCAATCCAGAAGGATGTTTAAAATTTACCATTTTTTTTAAATTAATTTATGTAAAAAATTAATAAAGTTTTTTCTAGATCTCCCATTTATTGTATAATCTTTATTAAGTCTAGATACATTTGTTTTTTTTTTTTTAATTTTATAAATTTCTTTTTTTAAAATAAGATATAAATTATTCATATTTACTACACTTCTTAATTTTTTACTTTTTATCCAAGAAAAATTCAAATTTACAAAATCTAGATTTATTATTGGTATATTACATATTTCTGCAACAGAAACAGTTGTTGAATTACCACATAAATATATGTCTGATATAGGAATCAGATCTATATAAGATTTTTTTGAGATAATGAAATTATAATTTTTTATTAAATTTTTGTAGAAATTTAAATTAGTTTTCGGGTGAAAAATTAAAATAACATTCTCTTCAATACGGTGCAAAACTTCGAAAATAATTTTTAAGTGTTTTAACTGTGTTTTCATAGAAATTATGTTGTGTTCTGGATTATGAGGAACTGAAAATAAAATAATTTTCTTTTTTTTAATAAATTTCTTATTACTAAAGAATTCTTTTACAATATTTTCTTTATTATTTATTGAATTTAATAAATTATCATATTCCAAGGCTCCAAAATTCAGAATTTTTTCTCTTTTTAATCCTAAGTTTAACATATGTTTAATTTCTTTTTTTCCTTTAGCTATTATATGATCACTTTGACTAGCTCCAACGCACCATGGTTTTTTTGGAAGCATGCCTACAAAATGTAAACATAAGATTAAAGGTCCAGGTGAAAATAATAATCTTCCGTATTTAGTTTTACATAATTGGTTTCTAAAAAAAAAAGAAATTAATAAATTTAGAAAACTCATTAAATTATCTATTCCAACCTTAAATTCTTTTTTGTTCTTCCTTGTCCACGAAACCATATCTAATGATGGCAGTAAAGAAGATGTTGTTGTAATTATTGTTTTAATTTTTAATTTATTAGCAACTTTTAATATAGGTGGGATTGGTCCAAGTTCTCTGTCACCAGGCAGCAAAATTGCTATTGGCTTAAAATTATTAAATAATTTATAAAAAAAATTATAATCCTTTCTAAGTTTTTTTATTGTAAAAAAAAAACTTTTAAGATTAACAATATTTTGAATTTCTTTTGTTTTTAAAAAAATAAAATTAATTTTTTTCTTTATGCAATAATGTTTAAATATTATTGTTTTATTAGTACCTAAAATCATAATTGGGAAAAAATCTTTTTTTAATAAATAATACTGAAATATATGTTGCCACCATGATGTTTCATGCCTGGGAACTAAAAAAACTATTTTCTTTTTTTTTATGTTCCTTGTAAATAAATTTTTAAATTGATTTTCTATTTTTTTTATAATTTAAAATAATTTGCTTTATAATTTTAATTGTTTTTGCTTTTAAATTATGTGGCCTAGAATCTAGATAATGCTTAAAAATATCCTCTGACCCAAAATAATAATTAAATTTTTTATCTTTAGAATTATTTATACATTTATTTATTTTATTTGATAAATCTAAAGGATTATTTGCAATAAAAAAATTTTTTTGAAACTTTTTAAAATAAACATTCTTTCTTTCAACTCCTACTGCTTCATCAAAATTTGGAATTATAGGTTTGCATCCTAATGCTAGAGCTTCCAATAAAACTGTAGAATTAAAGCCGATAACATTTATAGAATTTTTTATTAAATAAATTGATGGTTTGTTTGTTATAACTAGGTTCTTTATACTTTCAATATCTTTTCCAGAAACTTTTTTTATAACATTTTCTATTTCATTTATCCACCAGTCTGCCCAATTCTTGGGTTTTATATAAAAAGTAATATTTGCATTATTTAACGCACTTAAAATAAATTCTTTATGCGTGTTAAAAAAAAGTTTTGAGAAACCTTCGTCATAATTCTTTGAAAAGTAATGAGACCTTCTATTTTTTGGAACAATATTGCCTGAATAATGACCAAATGAAAATAGAGTAAAAAATTTTTTGTTTACTATTTTTTGTTTTTTAATTTCTTGAAATTTTAACATACCTGATGAATAAATATCTTTTTTATCTATCAATTTAGATTTAATAAATAAATCTCTAACAATTTTATTTGGTGCAACAACAGCTGTTCCTTGAAATTTTTGTTTAATTTTTTTTAAATGTTTTGCTCTAAAATTAATATGACCTCTGTCAGTTATAGATTGTTCTTTATGAAGACATATAAAAGGTATGCCTCCTTTATGAAATCCTGATGCCCATTCTTGTTCCTGACTATAATGTATTGCGCATGTTAAAGCACAGTCAATCTTTGTAAAAAAATTTATTGTTCTAACAATATTGGATACAAAAATAGATTTTTTTCTTCTTTCATTTAAAACTTTTTTTTTTGTTTTTAAATAATAATATTGGTCAGCGGATTTGCCCCAAAAACCAAGATCCTCATATCTTATTTTTTTATAATTCTTTTCTATTTGAGCATTAATAGGATTTGTATTAAATAAGGAATTTATTCTATTGTAAATAAAATCAGAAATTATAATTAAACAAATATTCTTTTCTCTTTCTAATAACTTGACGCTATCAGCCCATCTGTGATGACTAAAAATAATTATTCTTAAACTCGACCTCTTTTTAAAAAAAATTAATTTTAAAAAAAACAAACTTATAAAAATTCCTAAAATAAATCCAAAGAATTTATTCTTTAAAATAATTTTAATTAATTTAATCAATAGGAGATTTGTTTTTGTATTTTAACCTTAACTTTTTGAAGAATATTTGATATTTTCTTCCCGGAACTACCTTCGCCATAAATATATTCTTTTTTATATTTTTTTTTCTTAATTTGTTTTAATATAGAATTATATATTTCTTCTTTCTTATAATCACAATCAATTGTATTTTTTCCTCTTTCTCTTCTTGATTGCCTTGTTCCTATATTAACAACTGGTGTTCCTATATACGCGCCTTCCCTTATACCGCTTGAAGAATTGCCAACTAAACAACTGGTTTTTGACATTAATTTCATGTATATTTCTGGTGGAAAATTTTTATAAAATCTTGCATTAGTTATTTTTCGTTTTTCTCTGTATTTTCTAAATATTCTAGAAATATCATCTGAACCCGCATCTGGGTTTGGCCAAAGAATTATTTTTTGCATATTTATTTTAATAATTGCCTCCATAGTAGCTTCTATTTGTCTTGTAGTGTTATTACATTCAGTTGTAACAGAATGCTGAGAAACCATAATAAATGGTTTTTGAAAATTAATTTTATCTCCTACACCTGAATCCAAAAATTTATTATTTAAATTAAATTTTTTTTCATTTAAAACATTTTTAGCTAAATCGATTCTTGGGCAACCAACTAGAAAAACGGTTTCTTTTTTTTCTCCTAATTTTATTATTCTTTCTTTAGCATCTTTGCTTGCAGGAAAATGTATATGTGAAAACTTTGTTATTGCATGTCTTATGCTTTCATCAATTGTCCCTGAAACTTCACCGCCCATTGTATGTGCTATAGGAATATTCATATAACTAGCTGCAATAGAAGTAGCCATATTCTCATATCTGTCTCCAACAATTACAACTATATCTGGTTTTAAGTGTTTAAAAACTGTTGGAAGCTCAAGTAAGCCCATGCCGGTTGACTTTGCCATCGTTTCTACAGTCTCGCCCTCAACAAGCATATGAACTTTATGATTTATTTTAAATCCGTCTTTTTTAATCAAATCAATAACGGATCCAAATCTATCTATTAAAGCTGATGCTCCAACAACAATTTGTAAAGTTAAATTCTTATTTTTAGATACACTTTCTAGCACAGATTTAATACTGCTATAA
>Ga0310345_10001266_pt1 | contig 29118 bp, 24 predicted proteins | sample HC15DNA20500_MG_FD_204667 | JGI IMG/M metagenome (GOLD analysis project Ga0310345, IMG submission 204667) | Marine microbial communities from station ALOHA, North Pacific Subtropical Gyre - HC15-DNA-20-500_MG | ecosystem: Environmental > Aquatic > Marine > Oceanic | place: Pacific Ocean: North... | reverse complement strand
TTTTAAGTATCCATACCGGCACTTCTGTGGCCTAGCGTTTCCGATGCAGATCAGACAAATCCATTCCCATATTTTAGGATGTTATCGACAAATCCCACCGATCTAAACGAGAAATACGCCATTATCAAAATAACTGCTGGGTGTTTTGTCTTGCCTTCCACAAGGCAGATAAACATGAATGTTGTGAAGGTGACCATATTCATTCTGTCACTTCCAAGTACAAATGTAAGTCCTATTAGCGGAGCAATCGTCAAGAATACTCTGAGTCTATTGGGAAAAATAACCAAAGCCACAGCCAACAGCGCCATGCCTGAAAGAATATCAAGTAAATTGCCTTGGCCTTGATATGCAGCAAATTTGTCGATCATCGCACCATAAAAGAAATATATCAGCAGGGCTGCACTGATACCTGTCACTACACTAATCGCTAGCTTCACCCGCGTTGAAAGTTGATTGAAGAAATGCCAGATAAAAATCGAACCGAGGCTGATAAGAGATTGGAAGTGTGCCAGCGGAGCTAGAGCCATCCATAAAAGCTTAATTCGCCCAGCCGTCATCAGCGCCAAAAAGATGCAGACATATGCAAACTTAAGGCGCTCAGCTGATGTTGCCAGAACGACCACATAGAAATTCGTTAGGCAGAGGGCGATAAATATTGGTGAGCATCGGTAACTTCTCAAAGCGTTGAAAAGAAACGCATACATGGCCCCGTCAATCGCAGCCATGAGAATATAACGCTCTATCGAGGCATTCGAACCAATCCATGCAACAACTGGGTAAATAAGCTCGGAACTTCCTAAATAGTCCCATTGCGTTACTACTGCCCAAATTATATCGCGGCCTATCAAAGAATCATAATATCTTTGGTAGTGGGCGGGGTCTCCGTAATGATAGTTGTAGAGAACGTAGTTGTAGAACACAAAAGCCGCGAAACCGACGGCGATTGCCATTAGCAAGTTCCGCTTTTTCCACGTCCTTTCGACGACCGTGACCGCGGCTGAATTATCAATAATTCGGGATGTCATTTTCCTCCTTTGCGACAATCATGGCACCCAACACAAGCCCGAAGCGATGCCCTCCCATGGAAACTGTGATAGCGATAGTTGCCCACCCTTGATAATTGGCTTCAGCATACGCGCCGAAACCTATGTGCAGGGAATTCTGTTAAGGCTGGAAATAGGTGTTGTGGTTGGCATGTGTCTTGGAATGAGAGGTCTGGTTTGAGAAATGGTTTGACCAGGCGCGCATCTTTAGGTGCGCTGGCTGGCGCGACGGTGGGGACCGCCAGGATACCGCCAACGGGAGCATCGCACGACGTCGACTTCACCTCTTTTCGGATCGCTCATCGGACAAGCCTTTTCGACTGGAACCGTGCTCACGGGCCCGTCTTGCTGTTGGAACCCGGACACGAGGGAATATTTCACTGGACGCGAGGAGACTTCACTGAAGCTTTGCGAGCTGATCCCCAACAAGCTATCTATGTCGCATCTTCCGAAGATCCGCACGGCAAGGAGGGAGTTTGGAAACGAGCGGTAGAAACAGACATCCATTTGAGTTGGTTTGGGGCCAAATGCGACGTGCAACAATATTCCTCCATTGCGGAGTCGACTGATGACACTGAAGCATGGAAGGCTGCTCTTGACTACCTTGGGTTCATTGGTGGCGGTACGTTGCATCTCCCGCACGGTGCTTCGAAAGTTACGCGCGAGATCACTATTCGGCATGATGCAATTCGCATCGTCGGATCGGGCACGCGCAAGGTGTATCCTGGACCGTTTAAGCCGGGCACTAATTGCCCTTCGACGCTCGTCCCGGTGCACAATGAACGAAACGCGATCCGCTTCATTTCCACTACGGCCACCGGTGGAGCGTTCTGCGCTGAGAATTTCAGTATAGCCACGCTTGAACGGGGCGATCGACCAGAAGCGGCTTTTGGGTGGGAGGTGCAGAACGCCTTCCTCTATGGGTTTACTTTTCGTCAGATAGCCATCCACGGGTTCAGCTCTGCTTTTGATTGCTACAAGGGCGAAGGGAAAGAATATGCTGTGGGAGCGGTGCTGATTGATGATTGCGTGATCAATCGCAATCAGTGGATCGTGCGCAGCCTCGATAAAGCACAGTTCAATGGCTTCCGCTTTACCAATAACAAGGCTGGGCAGAACGGCTATCTTCCGAGGGAAGGTGGCATAGCGATTTCTGGGCAAAGCGTGACTATTGAAAACAATATCCTTGAAGCCACACGCGATGCCGTATTCGTGCGAGGCGCCTATAGTGATGTTTCTGTAAAGGGGAACTACTTTGAAGCGAATGTTGGGAACGCATGTGTTCACCTGCGCGATATCCTTGGCCCCTATTCAGTCGGACCAAATAATTATAGCCTGCTAAACGATCAGAGTATTGATCATAAAGTGCTGCTTACTTTTTGCGGCTTAGGTTCTTGTATCGACCCTTACTGGCCTTTCGTCACACATAAATTGCCTTCACCTCTTATCGGCAGCAATGTCAGCGCCCTTAAAAATGCCGTCGATAGCGCCAAGTATGGCTACTGCCGTATGGATCGTTTGGATGGGACGAGTTGGTCCGTTCCCCCTCCTATGCTGTCGTCAGCCACAACTACTCGCCATACTGTAAAACGCGAGATCAATCCTCAGACAGGCTTTTCGATGCCCGTTCGGGAATTTCGTAGCTCAGATATATCCTATGCTGATCACCGCTTTACAATTGCGGGTGAACCGGGCGAATGGGCGGTCGTTTCTTGGCTTTTCAAACGTCGGCTCGATGGCGGACCGCCAGCCGATCCTTACGTTAGCATTAGAGTTAATGGTGGCGTTTCAGGTGGGTCGCGCGACTATGTCGCTTTCGGTTTTTCAAAATCCTGGCGTGACGGAGAGTGGTGCTTGATGACTTTAGCTATTCGCCTGCAAACCCGTATGTCGTCCATGCAACTCCTGCTTCACCCGCACGGTGTTAAAGCTCCGGCCGGGCGTGTAACCTGCTACTTGGAACCGAGCGTCTACACGGTCGCTGATGTCAACGACATCCTACCGTTCATTGACAATCGTCTCGCCTCTTCCGTAAAGGCGCCTCCGACCAACGGCGAATGGATGACGGGAGACGTCCTGTATAACGCAACTCCAGCGCCTGGGGCGACATTTTTTGTGTGCACGGAAGGAGGTTCGCCGGGGACATGGATTGCTGATTAGGTTAGGCAATTGCGGCAGGGAGGAAGATCGGGCGGACATTAAGCACTATGCTGCTTGATGAATTTCCTGCATTTACTAGCAATATGAATGCAAATGGGTCGGCTATTTTTATTCCATGATTTGTGAACTTTATTATAAAATTATGTATAATACAAATTATTCCGTAGATGATTCACAGGATTGAGTGAAAAAAAATGGTCGCCCCTTATCCAAGAAGCGCAACCTTGCTGCAGAAGCGGTACCAGGGATTCTTGGTTTTCATATCTACATTTTTGCAAACTGTATTTGTGATCCATTCTCCATTGATGCAGCCATCCAGTGCTGAGATTACCATTGCTACCGGGTTGGGTTGCCTAGCTGCGGCGTTGGCCGGGATAATACTTATTAGGGGTCTCGGCCGCTATCCAGGAGTTGAGGAGTCCTCTTACATATTCCCCAGCCTGACGGTTTGCTATGGGTGCTTGATGCTAGTTCTATTGATGCTGCGCATACCCTATAGTCGGCTACTTCTGGCCAGCACTTTCACGATAAATCTCGCACTCTTGTCCACTTTGTACGCGATGCTCCGCCGCTCCACCAAGTTGCGCATCGGTGTAGTGCCAGAAGGACAGTATCAACAATTAATATCCATGCAAAATGTTGAGTGGCGTATTCTGGACTGCCCCCAAGTGCCGCATCGCAATATTGACGCCGTCAGCGTCGATTTGGGCGCAGATCTCTCCGGGGAATGGGAGCGTCGGCTTGCAACTTTTGCCCTTGAAGGAGTGCCGGTATACGATTTGAAGCATCTAAAGGAATCGCTTACTGGAAAAGTTCAAATCAAACATTTGTCAGAAAATAATTTTGGCACCCTCAGTCCGCTACGAGCCTGGATGACCATTAAGAGAATTGTTGATTGGCTTACTGCGCTGGTAGCGACTATTTTACTTTTGCCTTTTTGGTTAATCGTGGCAGTTTTTATTACTATCGATTCACCCGGCCCTGTCATTTTTAAGCAGGTAAGGGTCGGATATCGCGGCAAGCCCTTTAATGTACTGAAATTGAGAACCATGACCGCCGTCAGAGAAGCGGCGCGATTGGATGTTTCCGATGAGGAATCTATGGAAAATCTCAAGGCAGCTGTGACGCAAGACGGCGATCAACGTATTACCCGCGTTGGACGATTTTTGCGCCAGCGTCGGCTGGATGAACTGCCGCAGTTGATCAACATCCTGAAGGGAGAGATGTCTTGGATCGGCCCGCGACCCGAGGCTCTTGTACTGTCGCAATGGTATGAACAAGAAATACCTTTCTATCCATATCGCCATATCGTGCGCCCGGGGATCAGCGGGTGGGCACAGGTCCACCAAGGCCATGTCGCCGATGTGGCTGACGTTACAGAAAAGTTGCATTTCGATTTTTACTATATCAAGCACTTCTCGCTTTGGATCGATCTAATAGTTATCGGGCGAACGATCAGGACAATAATGACGGGCTTTGGTGCGCGCTGATGAGCGCACCCGACGAGATCGAGGGCGATATACGTCAGGGCAGTGGCAGCTTGGCGATTCGCGCAGCGGCACCAGCCTTGAACTTAGCGCTTCGCACCGGAACGCTTGCCACACGTTTCGCCCTTATCTTTGTTCTTGCAAAGTACCTTGATGCTGCAAGTTTAGGGCAATACGGCCTTTTCACCGCTGCAATCGGATTTGCACTGCTATGCTTTGGGCTCGATCTGTATATCTACACTGCCCGCGAGATTTCACGCCTAGAGCAAGCACAACGCGGCAGGCTGCTTAAGAACCAAGCCGCACTGGTAGGTATTCTTTACCTTACGATGAGCCCCCTGACGCTGCTGATCCTACCGTGGGCGGGCCTGCCAAAAGATTTGGTCTGGTGGTTTCTACCGATATTATTTCTTGAGCACGTGAACCAGGAGATTTATCGCCTACTAATCGTCCTTTCCAAGCAAATTACTGCGAGCCTACTTCTGTTTATCAGGCAGGGTAGCTGGGCCATCGGTGTTTCGGGGCTGATGATGGTGAACGAAAGTGCGCGCAATCTTCATCTCTTATTGATGCTATGGGCTTGCGCCGGCATACTCGCAGCAGCGGCAGGATTATCGGCTGTGCGCACGATGCGGCTCGGAGGTTGGCGCGAACCGGTGGAATGGGCATGGATCAAAAAGGGCATATCTATAAGTTCGGCCTTTCTCATAGCCACCCTATCCGTTCGCGCGATACAGACTGTTGATCGGTATTGGCTACAAGATCTTGCTGGGCTCGAGGCAGTGGGCGTATATGTACTATTTGTGGGCGTTTCTAGCGCTCTGGCAATCTTTCTTGATGCAGCTATCTTCTCGTTCCGCTATCCTGAGCTAGTAGCCTTGGGAAACCAGAACAAAATCGGGGAGCTTCACCGCAGCACCCGACGACTTGCGCTTCATACGCTTGGCATATGCTTCCTCTTCGCTCTTGTAAGCTTAATAGTCCTCCCGCTGCTGTTGCGCTGGATAGACCGAGAGCTCTATGTCACACAGATTGCCCTTTTCTATTGGATCTTGGCTGCCCAAATCGCTTATTCGCTTTCGATGGTTCCACATTACGCCCTTTATGCCCTCAGTCGGGACCGGCCTTTAATTGTTAGCCACTTGATATCTCTACCAGTTTTTCTAGTGACTTCACTATTTTTGATTAAAATATCACCTCTTTATGCGGTGCCAGTGGGTGTTTTTTTTGCAATGTTGACCATTCTACTGTGGAAAAGTTGGGTATATCTAAAAATTGTGTTCCATGACGTGCGTAAGCACCATTTCAATCCGTTGTGAAAATGGCTCAAATATAATGGTAATTCGATACGGCCAGCAGGATATCAATCAGGACGACGTAGATGCTGTTATCAGCGTCCTTCGATCCGTAAATCTTACACAGGGGCCGAAAATACCGCTTTTTGAAGAGGGTGTGAAACGGGCAGTTGGCGCAAGGCATGCCGTCGCTGTAAACAGCGCCACTTCAGCACTTCATATCGCCTGCCTAGCGCTGGGCTTGGGACCTGGAGATTGGCTCTGGACTACACCCAACACCTTCGTCGCGTCGGCAAACTGCGCGCTATACTGCGGCGCCAATGTCGATTTCGTTGATATTGATCCCAAAACGTATAATCTCTCGACCGATGCCTTAGAGGCCAAACTGATCGAGGCCGAGAAGGCGCATAGGCTGCCTAAAATCGTGGTTCCCGTGCATTTGGCTGGGCAATCATGCGACATGGCGGCGATACATGCGCTTGCTGAAAAGTACGGTTTTCGCGTCATTGAGGATGCTTCGCATGCGATCGGGGGCTCCTATAAGGGCGAGCCGATCGGCAACTGTCGTTACAGTGACATCACTATCTTCAGCTTTCACCCTGTTAAGATCATCACCACGGCCGAAGGTGGCATGGCAACGACCGAAAGCGATGAACTTGCACAACGCCTTGGCCTGTTGCGTAGTCATGGCATAACCAGGGATCCGGAGCTGATGACCGCGCCAATGGATGGGTCGTGGTATTATCAGCAGGTAGCGCTCGGTTACAATTATCGCATGACTGACCTGCAGGCTGCGTTAGGCACCAGTCAGCTTACACGTCTCGGGGAGTTCGTAGCACGCCGACATGAGATCGCCGCGCGCTATGGAGAGTTGCTAAATAGCCTGCCGATCACACTTCCATGGCAGCACCCAGATTCCTATTCCGCCTTTCACCTATATGTAATTAGGCTGCAGCTTGATCAACTCGGAAAGAATCGACGAGAAGTATTTGATTTTCTACGCGATCGGGAAATTTTGGTCAATCTTCATTATATTCCTGTGCATACACAACCTTACTATCAGCAGTTCGGTTTTAAGGAAGGCGACTATCCTCAAGCTGAGCAATATTATCGCGAGGCAATCAGTATACCCATGCACCCCTCGCTTAGCAGCTCAGACCAAGACCGGGTTGTGAACACCCTATATGAAGCCATCTCTGCGTGAGGATTGCTGTTATACCGGCGCGTGGCAGCAGCAAGCGAATCCCACGTAAGAACATCAGAACCTTCGGTGGCCTGCCGATGATCGCATGGCCGCTTCGAGCGGCGCAAGCGAGCGAATGTTTCGACCGGATTATTGTGAGCACCGACGATGCTGAGATTGCACAGGTAGCGCGTGATCTTGGAGCTGAGGTTCCGTTCATCCGCCCTCCGGAGTTGTCTGACGACCATTGTGGCACGACGCCCGTTATTGCCCATGCGACTCAATGGGTTGCCGAGCAAGGTCACGTGATCGAAGAAGTTTGCTGCATCTATGCCACCGCGCCTTTTATTCAGCCCAAGGATCTATCTCGCGGATTAGCAATTCTTCGAGAATCTGGTGCAGAGTACGCCTTTTCGATCACTAGTTACTCCTTTCCAATCCAGCGGGCGTTCAAGGTTAATTCTGGCCAGCGCCTTATGATGATTCAGCCGGAGCACGAGCAAACGCGATCGCAGGATCTCGATGAAGCTTACCACGATGCCGGACAGTTCTATTGGGGGCGAGCCGAAGCGTGGACAAGCAATCTGCCGCTTTTTGGGCCTAACAGCGCCCCAGTCATTCTGCCGCGATATCGAGTGCAGGATATTGATACACCAGAGGATTGGGACCGAGCAGAATTAATGTTTCGGGCCCTGAAGCAAACCGAATCCTCGCCGCGTATATGCTAAACGTCGCTTCCGCCAGTCCGCAAATCCTATTTCGCACGGATGCTTCCATTGAGATCGGCACAGGGCATGTCATGCGCTGTCTGACGCTGGCAGACGCGCTACGTGACTGCGGCAAAGAGGCAGTTTTTGTCTGCCGCCGACATCCCGGCCACCTTGTAGATCTGATCCATAGCCATGGGCATGGCGTGCGCGTTTTGTCAGCACCTACAAGCCCCTATACAGCAACTGCTGGCGATACGCCTCATGCCGCTTGGGCCGGTGTTAGTTGGGAAGAGGATGCAGACGAAACTCTCCAACTAGCACCAGCGGGTGAGCAGGCAGATTGGCTCGTTGTTGATCATTATGCACTCGATCATCGTTGGGAAAAAAAGATGCGGGGGGTTTACGATCGACTCCTGGTTATCGATGATCTTGCCGATCGCACGCACGATTGCGATCTGTTGCTTGACCCTGGATTGGGTCGCGAAGCAGTCGACTATGACAGCCTAGTTCGTGATGACACGAGGGGGCTATTTGGTCCGCAATATGCACTACTGCGCCCGGAATTTTCCATTTCCCGTGCCGAAGGGCTAGCGCGACACAAATCACCTGAGCTCCGTCAAGTGTTGATTACCATGGGGGGCACAGATAAGGATAACGCTACAGGCGCTGTACTAGATGCACTCGACCGTTCCTCGCTTCCACCGAATGTCTCGATAGTTGCAGTAATGGGGGCGAATTCTCCTTGGCTAGAGCATGTCCGTGTTCGAGCAACGCGGATGCGCTTTAATACCCAGGTCCATGCTGGCGTGACAGATATGGCCCAGTTGATGGCGTCGAGCGATCTTGCGATTGGCGCCGGCGGAGGGACATCGTGGGAACGCTGCTGCGTCGGTCTACCAACCTTTCTCCTGTCGCTAGCAGATAACCAAAAAGTCATGGCACGAACTCTGCAGCATGCCGGCGCGGTCATCGCCTTTGAAAGCGTAGCGGAGCTGGCGCGCCGACTTGACGACATGCTAGCGAAGAACATGATGATGCCCTTCCTCGCCCGATCAAGCCATGATGCATCGCAAATAACCGACGGTTTAGGAGTGAAGCGCGTGTGCCAAGAGATGTTACGATGACCTCCAATGGCAGAATTCGCAAGGTTACCGAAAGCGATCTACTCACACTGCTGACTTGGCGAAATCATTCACAGGTACGCTCATTCATGGTCTCGCAGCATGAAATCAGTATGGATGAGCACCGTGCATGGTTCACACGGGCCGCGCAGGACGAAAAGCGCCGACTATTAATCGTTGAGGACGAGGCTGGGCCGATTGGATTCGTCCAATTCTCCGATGTGGCACCCGGCGGGATAGCCGATTGGGGTTTCTACGCGCGACCTGGCGCGCCAAAAGGCGCTGGACGAATAATGAGCACAGTCGCACTAAATCACGCGTTTAGTGCTTTGCGACTGCATAAGGTTTGCGGACAGGCGCTGATAGGTAATATCGCATCCATCAAGCTGCACTTGGGAATGGGTTTTGTCCAAGAGGGTATCTTGCGCGATCAACAGAAGATAGAGGGTGACTACCGTTCGCTAATTTGCTTCGGTCTGCTGGAACAGGAATGGCGTTCAGGTAAAAACATTTCTGAGAGTAAGATGCTAAGATGACTGCAATTACGATCGCCGGTCGTTCCATTGGCCCGGATCACCCACCTTTTGTGATTGCCGAGATTTCGGCCAATCATAATGGTCGCCTGGAAACCGCACAAGCCATACTGGAAGCTGCCAGTAAGGCTGGTGCCGATGCGGTAAAGCTGCAGACTTACCGGCCCGATACAATCACGCTGAACAGTGATGCCGAGGACTTCCGTATCAAAGGCGGCCTGTGGGACGGGCGCACGCTTTATGAATTGTATGAAGAAGCGCATATGCCTTGGGATTGGCACAAACCACTCTTCACCCGTGCACGGGAACTCGGCATCATTATCTTCAGTTCGCCTTTCGACACCTCCGCCATCGACTTGCTGGAGGATCTTGGTGCTCCCGCCTACAAGATCGCCTCATTTGAAGCGGTTGATCTGCCACTAATCCGCTATGCCGCCGCCACCGGCAAGCCCATGATCATCTCCACTGGCATGGCCAACGCCGACGAAATTGCCGAGGCGGTTGACGCTGCACGGAACGGTGGCTGCACCCAGTTGGCGTTACTGCACTGCGTAAGCGGTTATCCCGCACCGCCCGACGATTATAACCTGCGCACCATTCCGGACATGATAGCACAGCACGGCCTCGTCACTGGACTTTCGGACCACACACTCAACAACACAACCGCAATCGCTTCAGTGGCGCTGGGGGCGTCGATCATCGAAAAGCACTTTACACTCAATCGCGGTGGCGGTGGACCAGATGATAGCTTTTCCCTAGAGCCGACTGAGATGGCAGCCTTGTGCACTGGCGCCAAAACGGCTTGGGCAGCAATGGGCAAGATCGATTATGGTCGCAAGTCGAGTGAACTTGGGAATGCTCAGTTCCGCCGCTCGCTCTATTTTGTGAAAGATATAAAGGCAGGGGAAGTGATTACCTCCGACGCGGTGCGTAGTGTACGTCCAGGTTTTGGGTTGGCGCCCAAGCACATGGATCGAGTGATCGGGGCAACCCTAATCTGCGACGTGGTCAAAAACTCTCCCGTCCGCGAATTCCATTTGGCCAACTAACACAATTCACAAGATAAAGAAGAACATGCCCCTTCACAGCTTTATTGCGGGAACCCCACTTCATCTCATGATATCGCTATCTCTCATTCGCGAATTGAATCTTGAGAATAATGCAGAAATAAAAATTATCGACTATTTTTCTGATGCGAGAAATGTCTGCAGGCGACTTTCTGAATTAGATTGGCATTTTTCAAGTATCAAATTCTCTCTATTCCCCAGCCATCGTCATTCATACGTTGATTCGATAAGGAATGGCTCCGACTATTTGTATATTGATAATGATGCAAGCTTCCAAAGATATCTCGATCTAATAGCAATAAAGACATTTAAAAAAAATATAAAAGTGCAAGTGTTTGAGGACGGTGTCGGTTCCTATCGCACTGATTTGTATCACGGGCTCAAGAAGAAGATATTCGACAAAATTGGTGTCGCAACACACATGGGTGGATCACCTTTTACTGACAAGATTTTTGTATTCGAAAAAGATCGCTACGATCGCATTTTTTCAAATAATATTACTGAAGTTGTTCAGATCAGTACATCGCCACGAAAAATCATATCTGAATTTTCTGATGCCCTCAGCTATGTCTTTCATTACAATTCTCCAAAAATTGTCACAAGTAAAAATTGCAATATTTACTTATCTTGCTGGGAAATAGATTTCAATTTTCTGCTCTCTTTTTCGGACTTAATAGGCGATAAGTTCGTGAAACTTCACCCACACATTAAGAATTTTTACAACACTACAGGGCTTGATTTAATTAATAACAGCACGCCAGCGGAGATCGTTCTTCTTGATATGCTAGAAAAATATGAAAAAGTTTTCGTTTATCATCATGGCACAAGTGTTGAGCAATATATTTCGAACGACCGCTTGACATTTATAGAGATATAAAGAAGAAATTTTTTGATATTAAAACCTAAAAATATCAAAGTCCTTTCATTAGTTGACTACTTTTTGCCAGGGTATAAGGCCGGCGGCCCTATACGCACTCTTCAAAACATGGCGCTCATCATGGCCGGCGAGGTTGAACTCAGTTTCTTAACACGCGACCATGACCTTGGCTGCAACGATCGCTATGATGGTATTGAGCTTAATAAGTGGGCTAGCTATGCTCATGGAAGAGTTTTCTATGCCAGCAGCAAAAAATTCGGTTTATCTGCACTTTTCAAAGCGTTGTCTACAAGTGACACCGACATAATTTACCTTAATAGCTTCTTTAGCTTCAAGGGATCCATCGCGGTTGTCGCTCGCAATTGGGTGCGAGGTTTCGGAATTCCCATTTTACTCGCTCCTCGAGGAGAGTTTTCGAAGGGTGCGCTACTCCTTAAGAGTATGAAGAAGCGATGGTTTCTCAAATTTGCAAGGCATCTAGGCCTTTACCAAGCGATTTGGTGGCACGCTTCTACCGAAGATGAAAAGATCGACATTTTAAAGCAGTTTCCAGATGCCGGTTCTCGAATTTTTACCGCGGAAGACCCCGTCGCTCTGACTGATGTAACTCCGCGCGTCGCCAGTCCAAAATCGAGAGGCCTCGCTCGCCTGATCTTTGTGTCGAGAATATCTCCTAAGAAGAACCTTGAAGGCTTGCTTGAAATTCTGCAGAGCGTAGAAAATCGAGTGAAATTGACGATTTATGGGCCGATTGAGGATGAGGATTACTGGCAGTTATGTATGGATAGAGCCTCCGATTTGCCATCGCATATTGAGGTTGTATATGAGGGCGAGTTGGCGCCGGAAGCTGTCTCAGATGCCTTCGCCAGTGGAGATCTTTTCGCTTTTCCCACCCATGGCGAAAATTTCGGCCATGTGATTTTCGAAGCCCTGCGGGCCGGCACTCCTGTTTTGGTAAGTAGCGAGACACCTTGGCAACCCGACGAGACATCTGCGGTTGTTAGACTGTCGCTAACAGCTACTGATGCTTGGCGTGACCATATAGATTCGGTCTCGCAACTAACTGAGGTTGAACAACAAAATCGACGAATAGATGCGATACGCTATGCCGAGCGGCACGCCACGTCCAAAAAGACGCGAGGTGACAATCTCCGCATGTTCAAAGAAATCGCATATTCAACGCAACGGAAGTGAATGAATGATTTTCAAAGACAAGACTCTCCTCATCACGGGCGGTACCGGCTCCTTCGGTAATGCGGTTCTGCGGCGTTTTCTGAATTCCGACCTTCGCGAAATCCGCATTCTCAGTCGCGATGAGAAGAAGCAGGACGACATGCGAAAGAGGTACAGCAATCCGAAGTTAAAGTTTCACATCGGCGATGTGCGTGACTACCAATCTGTATTGAACGCAGTTCGCGGGGTCGATTTCATTTTTCACGCCGCTGCGCTCAAACAGGTTCCTTCGTGCGAATTTTATCCGCTAGAAGCGGTAAAGACAAACGTTCTGGGCACAGAAAACACTCTTGAAGCGGCGATCAATTGCGGCGTCGAGCGAGTGGTTTGTCTCAGCACTGACAAGGCGGTTTATCCAATCAACGCCATGGGTATCAGCAAGGCGATGATGGAAAAAGTGATTGTCGCTAAGTCGCGTGTTACGGACCGTACTGTGATCTGCGCTACCCGCTATGGCAATGTGATGGCGTCTCGCGGCTCGGTGATCCCGCTATTCACTAACCAGATTCGCGCAGGGCAGCCGATCACCGTTACCGATCCTGAAATGACTCGCTTCATGATGACGCTCGACGATGCTGTGAATTTGGTCCTCTACGCATTCGAGCACGGTAATCCTGGCGAGATCTTCGTACAGAAGGCACCTGCAGCGACCATTTCGACTCTGGCTCACGCTCTAACAGACCTGCTCGGCGCAAGTGATCACCCCGTTAACACGATCGGCACTCGTCATGGCGAAAAGCTGTTCGAAGTATTGCTCAGTCGCGAGGAAATGGCGGCTGCCCAGGATTTGGGAGATTATTACCGCATTCCTCCTGATCTGCGCGACCTAAACTACGATAAATTTTTCGAGCAGGGAGAGATGAGAATTTCCGAAGCGGAAGACTATAACTCGCACAATACAACCCGACTCGACATGGTGGGCATGCAGACACTTCTTCAGAAGCTTCGATTCATTCGGGCAACAATGCGCGGTGAATATGTGGAACCTGAGGAGTAGCTGGCTTAATTGTCTTGCGTCCGGTTCTGTAGATCAAATATTTTATGATGTCGCCCACCCTGGCTTTGCCAATGACGATGTCTGGGTTATCGTTCAACAGGGTACCAAGTCATGGTAGAGCGATTGAATATGGTGAGCCCACCCGGAAACAGGAAGTGGCGACCTAAGCCGGTCCGGCAGGAGCGTTCAACCAGATGAAAGAAACTACAGACGAAAGAGTGCTGGTTTTGGGTGCTGGTGGTATGCTGGGTAATACCGTATTCCGCTTGTTGGCCGAAGACGGCCGGTATCCGACTGTTGGCACTCTTCGAACCCCTAGCAAAGAAAGATATTTCACACGGGATCAGCGAGAAAAGCTAATCAATGATATTGATGTAACCCAGGAAAGCGCCCTTATTGCCGCTTTCGCAAGCATTAAGCCAACCGTTGTGATCAACTGCATTGGCATAATCAAGCAGCAGAAGGCATCGCGAGATCCGCTGACAGCACTCAGCATCAATGCTGTGCTGCCGCATAGACTTGCCCAACTGTGCAAGGCGAATGGCGCTAGGCTAGTTCAAATGAGCACCGACTGCGTTTTCTCGGGTGATAAAGGCGGCTATACAGAACGAGACAATCCGGATGCCCAAGATCTTTACGGCAGGACCAAATATTTGGGCGAAACATATTATCCGCACACCTTAACACTTAGAACCTCAATCATAGGGCACGAGTTGGGAAGCGCCCATAGTCTGATCGACTGGTTTCTTTCTCAAAATGGTTCCGTGAATGGGTACACAAAGGCCATATTCTCCGGCTTGCCTACGATCATGGTTGCGCACGTGATACGTGCCTTAGTGATCAGCAATCCGAACTTATCGGGCGTTTATCATCTCTCAGCGGACCCAATAAGCAAACACGATCTCCTACTTCTAGTCAGAAGTGTCTACGGAAAAAGAATCGAGATTATGCCTGACCCTGAACTTGTGATCGACAGGTCATTGAATTCCGACCGCTTCAAACAGGCCACCAACTACGTACCACCTCCTTGGCCCAGCCTAGTGAAAGCGATGCACAACGACCATCAGCAGCATTTGCGATCGCTTGAGCCAGCACTAGAGCGGTATAAGTAGATCGCCACAAGCACGCTCTGTCGGGTAACCTGCGGCAATATTTGAAGTCGCAATAATAGCCAGGGAAACAAAGTTGAACAAGTTGAAGGTCATGACGATCGTGGGCACTCGCCCAGAAATTATTAGGTTATCTAGGACAATAGAGCTTCTCGATCAAACTTGTAAACATGTCCTAGTGCATACGGGTCAGAACTACGATTACGAATTGAACCAGATTTTTTTTGAACAATTGGGAATTCGTCAACCAGATATATTTCTCAATGCTTCTGGCGAATCCGCGGCTGAAACAATAGGTCGGGTAATTTCTTCGACAGATAAGGTGCTTCTTGAGCATCGTCCAGATGCCGTGCTGCTTCTTGGCGACACAAATAGTTGCCTCGCGGCTATCGCCGCAAAGCGTCGCAAGGTTCCGATCTTTCACATGGAGGCTGGCAATCGGTGCTTCGATCAACGAGTACCAGAGGAAACTAACAGGCGCATTGTCGACCATATTGCCGATATCAACCTGACATATAGTGCGATCGCGCGTGAGTATTTGCTGCGCGAGGGTATTCCTCCCGATCAGATTATAAAGACGGGTAGTCCGATGTACGAAGTGCTACATCACTACTTACCACAAATTAATTCTTCGGACGCTCTCGAGAACTTGCAGTTAAGTGCAAATTCCTATTTTCTGGTCAGTGCACATCGTGAAGAGAATGTTGATGGTGATGAAAGCTTTAACCGGCTTATCGCAGTACTGAATGCGATTGCCGAGGATCATGGCCTACCTGTGATCGTCTCCACTCACCCGCGTACGCGCAACCGTGTTGAAGAAACGGGCGCCAAGTTCCATCCTGGAGTACGCACTATGAAGCCGCTGGGCTTTTTCGATTACGTGCACCTCCAGATGCATGCCAAGGCCGTACTGTCAGACAGTGGCACCATAACCGAGGAATCTTCCATCCTCGGTTTTCCTGCGCTGAATTTGCGCGAGGCTCATGAGCGACCCGAAGGGATGGAAGAGGCGTCAGTCATGATGGTAGGCCTCTCTGTCGACCGCGTTCGTCAAGGCTTGGCAATCCTTGGAAATCAGCTTTCTGGCGAAAAGCGCGGCTTACATATCGTTAATGATTACGCAGCACCGAATGTTAGCGAGAAGGTGGTGCGGCTTATCCATTCGTACACCGACTACGTGAATCGTGTCACTTGGAAGAAGTATTGAGTGATATGCAATGCGACTTGCGCTGATCGCAGATACCTTTCCCCCGCTCAGAACGTCGGGCGCGATACAATTGCGTGATTTATCTCGCGAATTCGCTGCGCAAGGCCACGATCTTACGCTAATGCTGCCCTCTGCCGACCTTGGCAGTCAGCGACCGTGGAAAATCGAAGAGCTCGGCGGCGTGCGTGTTTTGCGTCTGCGTGCGCCGAAGACAAAAGATATCGGCTATGTCCGGCGCACTATCGCGGAGGTTTCCATGTCCTTCGCCATGCTGCGCAGTCTTCATGCCAGCCCGTTTGCCGGAGAGCGCTGGGATGGTGTAATATGGTATTCGCCATCCATATTTCATGGTCCCTTGGTAAAAAGGCTAAAACGCGAGAGCGCCTGCAAGGGCTACTTGATCATTCGCGACATCTTCCCTGAGTGGGCATTCGACATGGGAATCATGAGGCGTGGCTTTGCGTATTACTTCTTCAAAACTGTAGCGCGCTATCAATATTCGATGGCTAACATAATCGGAGTCCAGACAGCCGGAAATTTAAAATACTTTGAAAGATGGCAAAAGAAGTCAGGTCATAAGCTAGAAGTATTACCTAACTGGCTCGGAAAACCTGGAGATAAGCTCTGCAAAATTCGTATTAAAGACACCCTTCTTTCAGGTCGTAGAATAATAGTCTATGCGGGCAATATGGGCATTGCCCAGAACTTGGACGTAGTTCTAGCTGCCGCGGATAAGCTGAGGAATCGTCAGGATTTAGGTTTCCTCTTTGTCGGACGTGGCAGTGAGCGGGAACGCTTGCATCAGAAAGCGTTGAAGCTCGATCTTGATAATGTAGCATTCTTTGATGAAATTGACCCTGACGAGATTCTCGATCTTTATCGGCAGTGCTATGCTGGGATCGTATCTCTCGATTCACGTCACAAGTCGCATAATATACCGGGCAAGTTCCTTACTTACATGCAGTGCGGCTTACCGGTAATCGCGAGTGTTAATCCAGGGAATGATCTAGCCGCAATGGTGCGCGAAAAAGCGGTCGGGGAAGTGAGCGAAACAGGCGATCCACGCGATCTGGCAAAAGGGATAGAGAAACTTGCTCAAACGGTGGATACAGGTGATATTCGCCTAAGGTGTATGAGGCTTTTTGCAGAGAATTTCTCCGCCGACGCGGTCGTTCGTTCAATAGTCGGTCATTTCTGAACCACCAAATGCGATACGGCTAATTTCATCTGGTCGAGCTTGTTACTCCGGTGTCCCCTGGCGCACCTGTTCGTCAGCAAACTCGAAGGCGGTCGTTGAATTTGGGGTTGGATCATAGTCGCGATCGATCCGAGTGCGAATACGGTTCTGAATCCGGTTTTGAATCCGGGATTCTACTCGGCCCATTGGATCAGCGTTCGCAACTACCCGAGTGCGCTCGCCTACTCTGCCGACACCGATGTCACTAGTGCGTCCGACCTCTTCAAGACCTTCACCTTGGGTTTCAATCGGTGCTTCCATTACACCCCCACTAGACGCGTTCGGATCGATAGGTACCCCTTGTGCAGCAAGTGGGCTTGCAAGAGATGCGATCATGTACAACGCTATCGAGATTTTTATCATCATTTCACCGACGCTTTTTCAAGCTCCGCGGGAACCAATGCCGCACGATCAATTTGACCGAGAACGCCTGTAATGGAGTCAGTCGCTCGAGCAATCAGTGACAAAGTTTGCTCAGGGCAGTTCTGCGGAACCGTGATCTTACCCTGAAAGAGGCCATTATGCTTATCGGAGTTTGGTATTGGCACGCGGCCCAGTTCACGTCCATCACGACATCTCAACGTCCAGTAGGGCTGCGATCGGCTGGGTTGATCAATTCTGCCACTCTTCCCTTTCAGGTGATAGGTCCCAGGCGGCAAAAGCTGCGCTTGGCTCAACAATGTCCCCCCAATGGTGGGCGGTACCGCGAAATCCAACATGCCATCCCCACCCGTTCCCAAAATCACCGCTGAAAGTCGTGCATCCTCACTAGTGCGCCAGTCAAACAACGTGCGGGTGGCGGACTGAAAAGTGAATTCAGCATCGCGTGAGTTGCTACGATGGACATTAGGACGAAAGGAGGTGTAGTAGTCCCAAGCCTCCTCATAACCCGCTTTGACGGAAAGCGCATTCACCAGCTTCGCACGATCGTTATCATCGACCGGCAAACCAACCACCGTGGCTTGCTGAAAGAAGGTTGCTACTGCGACCGGGTCGGCCGCGTTTGTAGCCACATAGTCGACGAAATTCGCAGTCCATCCAGGTCCGGTCTGGATAATAGGAAGCAGAGCGACCCGAACGCGAGGCTCCGCCAGCGCAGAGCTTAACACGGGAAACAGTAAGCTTGCGGCGTCCGATGAAGTGCGCAGAGCAATATCGTATGCACGAAGGGCACTGCGAATATCACCCCGGTTGACCGCTTCTTCTATCGCCCAAAATTGCGGGCGAAGTTCACGCCTTGAGAGCAGTAAAGAATATCGAAAAAACTCCCGGGTGCGCTCCGTTTCATTACGAAGCTGAGCCTGTAGTCCGAGAACGTTGAGCGCATCGGCAGCTGTAGCATCTTGGCGCAGCGCGAGCCGAGCAAGATGAGCGGGTTCGGAATCCGTATCGCTTGCCGACGTCATTGCAAACTGCTGTTCAGCTAACGCTGCGGTGATGACGCCATCATTCGGAGCCAAGATATGCGCGCGCGCAGGATCTGCCTTCTTCAGCACTTGGGCAAGCGAACCAGTTACACTGTGAAAGCCCAACGCAATCGAAACAACGGCAATGGAAACGCGCACAGCCCAGTCGCGCTTCGATCTCCTCTCTCGAGATTCATGACGCCTTCTACCGGTCAAGCAAGTTCGACCTTTTCATCCTCACGCCCGTAGCCATAGCCATAATCATAGCCGTAACCGTAGTGCGCTTTGCGCGTGTCAAACTTCGTCAACACACCACCGAAGACATGCGCCTTTACACTGGCCAGTCGGTTTAACGCTGTTTTTACTTGGGTCGAGCGGATTCCTTGTGATTCAACGGCATAGATCACTCCTTCAACACGGCTAGCAATTAGCGGCGCATCCGCCAGACCCAAAACCGGAGGACTGTCGATAACGATATGATCAAATGTTTCGAGCAGCTTTTCAACAAGCATCGTCAGGCGATTGCCGGTGAGTAGCTCTGCTGCATTTGGCGGAATAGGCCCAGCTGACATAGCGGTGAAACCTAAATCCTGCATATCGAAAGTCAGACTTTGGATTTCGTCTTCTCCAGCAAGAAAATTGCTCAGTCCACGGTCGTGATCGACACCGCCTAGGTGATGGACGGAGGGTGAGCGCATGTCGCCGTCTACCAAGATAACTTTCCGTCCAGCTCGCGCGAGAGTGGTTGCGAGCGCCAATGCTGTCGTCGACTTGCCTTCAGCAGGGCGCGTAGAAGTCACGGCAAAAGCTCGCGGGACACCGTGCTCGGTGGTAAAGCCCAAATTAGTCTGCACTGCCAGATAAGCATCGAAAAGCTCAGATTTAGCGTCGAGCAATGCTTCTCTGGGCGTTTCTTCGATAACTTTCGGCACGGAACCGAGCAACGGCAAACCCAAACGTCGTTTAACCTCGGTCGGGTCAGCAATGGTCTCGTCGAGTTGCTCCAGGCCCAAAGCGATTCCCACACCTATCATTAGCCCCCCCAACGTGGCGGCCAAGAGATTGAGCAACAGACGTGGACTTGACGGCGCTTGTGGCACGTCAGCAAGATCGACAATCGAGATATTGTTAACCCCGACACCGCCCGCAACTCCGATTTCCTTAAAACGCTGGAGCAGACCATCATAAAGCGCGCGGTTTGTATCCACCTCCTGCTGATATATATTATACTGGATGGAACGACGCCGAAGATCGAGATAGTCCTGCTTCAGCGCTTCCACCTTTGTTTGCAACGCGTCCTCGCGCGCGGCAGCCTCCCTATATGCTGCCTGCAATGAACTGGAAACGCGCGCTTCCTCACGGGCGATTGATTGGTCAAGTTCCTCAATCTGCTCGCGCAGCCCGATAGCGGCGGGATATCCCGGCTCGAACCGCACCATCATCTGCTCGTACTGGGCCGCCAGTTCCGCCCGTCGCTGGCGTAAGTTATTGATCGCAGAATTTGCCAGCGCCTCAGCGGAACTGCCGCTACGCCCTGCCTTAACAAAGCGTGCTTCGGCCTGGATACGATCAGCCGTCGCTTGAGACAATGCACTGTTTAGTGCGGCGAGATTATCCGAGACGATTGAGCGCTCCTGCGCTGCACCGGCATCACCTGATGCTCCTGGCAGGTTGATGATCTCTTGGTTGGAAGCATAGGCCACCAGCTGACGCTGAGAGTCATCGAGCCGCTGCTTGTACTCGGCCAGCTGACGCTGCAACACGTCACGACCATAAGATGTCGATTGTACTTTTCGTTCCAGATTGGTTTCAATGAAGTTTTCCGCCCAAGCATTGGCAACTCGCCTTGAAAGGCCTGGCTCCGGACTAGTGAAACTAATATCGACGAGCCGCGACAATCGCATGGGATCAACGCTCACATTATCCAATAGAATCTCACCCGCCTTTCTTTGGCGATGAGGCCTGCCCTGCGCAGTGAATCGGCCATTGGTCATCTCGAAAGCCGGATCAGCGTCGTCACCCACTCCAAACATCTCGAAAAAGCCCGGATTATCGACGAACCCCAACTCGCTGGCCACTCTTTCAGCTAATGTCCGCGATTGCAGCAGGCCATATTGCGTCTGATAAAATTCCTGGTCTGCAAGGCTGACGTCTTGCTCAACACCCTCAAAATTCGTCACCTGATCTGAGGCGCGCGATATTTCGATAGTGGCACTGGCCGTATATGCTGGCGTCATCAACAAAGTGACGATGAGGCCCAGCGCCATCGCAGCAGCGGTAGCGCCGATAATTATCCAACGCCAACGCAAGCCTATACGCAGATAGTGCTGTAGCGCCGATGGCGCATCTGCCTCTATCGGAGCTTGCCCTTCTGTCACAGCCGGATCACCAAAGCGAGACTTGTCGAGTTTCAGGGAAATTTGGTTCATTGGTTCGAACAATTTTACCTAATGAGCGCTACTAGCGGTGCGACGAGGACTGGAGCTGCCGCCAAGAAATCACGGAACATTCGCCGCTGAGGGCTATCGCCCACGATAACAATGTCATTCGCATAAATTGCTGGATCTTCATATGCGCCTCGTCGAATGGAATTAATATTATAGAGGCCAGCAAGCTTTTGCCCATCTACTCGGCGCAAAATCACAACGTCCTCCTCCTTGGCAAACTCCGTCAGGCCGCGTGCTGAGGCTATCGTGCGCAGCAATGTCATCTGATTGGTTACGGGATAAAGCCCCGGCTCAACCACCTGCCCTTCGACGGTAACCACCTGGCTTACCGAGCTATTTATGTTGACCGTCACATCGGGATTGCGGACATAGCGCCCACCCAGCGCACTCTCGATATCATCCGCAAGCTCGGCCGCTGTCTTACCGCCAGCCTCTAGAGTACCCACAAGCGGCATTGCAATCCCGCCACTAGCATCCACTTGCATCTGGCGACTGAGTTCAGGGACGCCAAACACATCGACGCTGATTGTATCGAGCGGACCAATTAGAGCCAGCCGGGCATCAGCGTTGAGATCGGTCCTAGCCGGCACCGGTAATTCGGTGGCCCCATCAAGCACAGTAAGGGTCGCAGTGGACTCCAGTGGCACACTTTTTGTGCAACCCGCGAGAGCGATTGCCGCCAACAAAAAAACAGAAAACCTCTGCATGGTAACGAAATAACCCAGATTTTGAGAAGTAAGGCGGGGTCTATAGAAGCAGAGGAAGTTTTGTAAAGTGTGGCCCTCTACCGCCCCGAAGCACCTCGTGTTTCTTCCACTCTAATCTCATCCGCGCCCGCTAGCCAGACTGCCGCAAGGGCGAGCATTGCCATGATCAGTGGCGTGCGCGCGGGATAATCAACGATGCTTGCAATCAGTATCAGGAAAATGATTGCCGACCCCAATTGCGCAAGCCTAGGCTTGCGTCCGACACGCTTAAACCACACGGCAGCACTGCGGCGCAAAAACCACACCAAAGCTGCACCAAAGAGAAGCGCGGCAGCAGCTCCCCCTTCAATCACAATTTCCAGCCAGTCGTTGTGCGCGTGATTGAAATAGCTGGGCCTAAGAAAAACATCTGGCTCGCTGATCCGGAAGCTTGGATCGAAAGTGCCAAAACCAGCTCCTGCCGGGAAGTATCGTCCCACCATATCAATAACGATAGGTGTAGCTCCAGCACGAAGGTCATCCGCCGCATTTAGCGACAACATTCGGTCCACCGAAGCAGCTCGATCCAAAAAAATAGTCAGCCACACAATGCCCACAATCCCGCCCATGACCAACAAAAATAGTGTGATCGAAACCTTTCTGGAGAGGTGCGAAAATTCCCGCAAAGCACGTCGCCCCACTATTGCCAGGCCCAGCGCGACACCGATAATCCCAAGCAAAACACCTGTGCGCGACCCAGTAGCAAGGATCAATAAACAAAATAAAAGAACGATTCCCGGAGCGATAACTATTTTCTGTCGGATATCCTCACCTTCGAACGCCCAAGTAAGCGCGACAACGCAACCGATCGACAGCAACAACGCGAAGTGATTCCGATTGGCGAAGTTTGCGCTAACCATGCCATTTATATCGTTAACCAGAGGGTGATTAAACCGCGCACCTGAAAACTGCAGAAGACCGAGCAAGGCTCCTGCTACTGTCAACGCGAGCAGCAAAGTCACTAGCTGCCTGTGCTGCCTTACATTCAAGTTTGCCGCGAGCAAAATCAACACCACCGGAACAATCAAAGAGCCGAGCGCATTTGAGGTCGCGCTAGGGGAAATTGAAAGCGGTCGCCATGGTTGCTCTTCGCGGACTACTAACGCTGCACCCTCTAGCACGTCACGACCCGGAAGCGCCATCCACCAAGCTGGTGGCAGAGGAACTAGCTGGACTACTGCCAGCAGCACCATTGCCCCTGTGAGAATGAGTGGCACCCGCACCTGACGCCACCCAATCGACGACGCTGTAAGCACGAAGCAAAATAGTATGATCCAAGCCGACGAACGAGCCACCACTTGACCTGCTGCATCGGCTCGCGATGCCCCGCCTGCCACCCAAAGCACCAGCAGAAAGATCACTAGCGCCCAAAACGAAAATCTGGACGAAGGCTCGATGTGGGCGGAACGGGGTCGCATTTGTGCGCGTTTAGACAATTAACCTGTTGGAGCAAACGGTATTGCGCCTTACGGTCAAACGATGAACAATCTTCTTCTCCCGCTCACGCTCGCAATTTCCGCTGTTCTGGCACTAACTTGCTGCAGTTCGGCCGAAGCCCCATTACCAGGTGAGGCCGCGCCAAGAACGGAAGCTACAAATGCAGGAGATCAACGCGCCGCGCGAGCACTTTCGATTGGCAGCGTTCAAGCGCTGAATACCGAGGCCGACCAATATATCCAAGCGCTTCGGTGTAGCATTTCCCTGCATGCAATCAACGAACAACTTACCAACAGCGGCGGCATTTCTGATGAGCTAGAAAGAGGGATGCGCACGGCAGAAGCGATCTACGATCGGCAGGTCACTCGGATTGGGATACAAGACGGCAAATCCCGCGACGAAATGCGCGATGATCGGCGCGAACAAACTGAGCAAGTTCAAGATCTTGCCACTCGGGGGCAAATTGCAATGGGCTGCCTGCGTAAATTGACAGAAACTTAACCTGTAAAACTACTTGGATATTTGCAATCGCCGATTGACGCCAATCAAAAAATAATTTCCCTAAAGCTCCACTAGCTCTGCCAAGTCTCCATTGAACTACTTTTGAAGAATAAGATACAAATACATCAAAAGACAAAGAGAAAACATCTAAAAATATGCACCTCCGATTCCTACACAGTATAAAAGGCCAAAAATCCAAATCTATATCACTCAAATTTTAACTACAAAATCCTAGCGATACAAATCAACGCCGAGATCTACTGAGGGGGGAATTGAGATTTTACGCGCCATTCCGACCGGCAACATGGCTAAAATTCAAAGCAAAGCCAATTGATATCTCAATAAGGCTTCAGATACTCATAAAAATAGGGCCGCTACCGACGAACACCGGCAGCGGCCCTAGAATATTCAGTGAAACGGGTAGTTAGGGGCTAACCGGATCGTCATCACCATCGCTAGCTGCAGCAATAATGCCAGCGATTACCGCAGCGGCAGCAATGATCGCAATGATCAAGCCGGTGCCACCCAACTCACTCTGCTCACCCGCATCATGCGTAGAGCGAGAAACATTGGCGCTTGCAGCAACGGGTGCGGCGCTTGCCGCGGGCGCAGCAATGGCGGACACGGAACTCGCTGCCATGGCAGCGGCGCCGAAGCCCATAAGAAGGCGGCTGGTCTTCATTTTTGTCTCCTAAAGTTCTTCATTCGCAGGAATTCAGTTTTTTACTAGCAATGATTCGTATGACACGCAACCGGTTAATTCCTTGTTACGTCGCATTTTTACAACTGTTGGTGGCTCAACCACCTGCTTCGCTTAAATTGGTCGGCATTGTCGAATGAGGCACCTTCCACCGTATCGCGATACCCTTTCTTGGCGGTGTTGCACTATTAATGCCAGCCCCCCACCTTGCCCTATGGGTATGCTCTGCTAAAGCGCCGCCAACTCCATACCGAACGAACAGGAACCCCATGGCGAAGATCAAGGTTGCGAACCCGATCGTCGAACTCGACGGCGACGAAATGACGAAAATCATCTGGCAGTGGATTCGCGAGCAGCTGATCCTGCCTTATCTCGACGTCGATCTGAAATATTACGACCTTTCGATCGAAAAGCGCGACGAGACGGACGACCAGATCACCGTCGATGCCGCAAACGCCATCAAGGAACACGGCGTCGGCGTGAAGTGCGCGACCATCACTCCCGATGAAGCGCGCGTCGAGGAATTCAATCTCAAGAAGATGTGGGTCAGCCCCAATGGCACGATCCGCAACATCCTCGGCGGCGTCGTATTCCGTGAGCCGATCGTCATCGACAACGTCCCGCGCCTGGTGCCGGGCTGGACCGACCCGATCGTAGTCGGTCGCCACGCGTTCGGTGATCAATATCGCGCCAAGGACACGCTGATCCCGGGTGCAGGCAAGCTGCGCCTCGTCTTCGAAGGTGAGAACGGCGAAAACATCGACCTCGACGTCTACGAGTTCCAGAGCTCGGGCGTGGCCATGGCGATGTACAACCTCGACGACAGTATCCGTGACTTCGCCCGCGCTTGCATGAACTATGGGCTGGACCGCAAATGGCCGGTCTATCTGTCGACCAAGAACACCATCCTCAAGAAGTATGATGGCCGCTTCAAGGATCTGTTCCAGGAAGTGTTCGACAATGAATTCAAGGACAAGTTCGCCGAAGCGAACATCACCTACGAGCACCGCCTGATCGACGACATGGTCGCCGCCGCGCTCAAGTGGAGCGGCAAGTTCGTCTGGGCCTGCAAGAACTATGACGGCGACGTGCAGTCGGACGTCGTGGCGCAGGGTTTCGGATCGCTCGGCCTGATGACCTCGGTGCTGATGACGCCCGACGGCAAGACCGTCGAAGCGGAAGCCGCCCACGGCACCGTTACCCGCCACTATCGCCAGCACCAGCAGGGCAAAGCGACTTCGACCAACCCGATCGCGTCGATCTTCGCCTGGACCCGCGGGCTCATCTACCGCGGACGCTTCGACAACACACCCGATGTGGTCAAGTTCGCCGAAACGCTCGAGCGCGTCTGCATCCAGACCGTCGAGAGTGGCAAGATGACCAAGGATCTTGCCCTTCTGATCGGCCCCGACCAGAGCTGGATGACCACCGAGCAGTTCTTCGAAGCGATCGTCGAGAACCTGGAGAAGGAAATGGCCAACTGGGCCTGAAACCTTCCACCGACTTCGTCATTGCCTAGGCAGTGACGCACGAGACCGGGATCGGCGCGCATGCCGATCCCGGTCTTGTCGTCTAAGGGTTCGCAAACAGACGGGGAATACATGGCCAGGCAGCCGGACAGGAAACGCACAGCAAAGCGCAAGGGCACCGAAAAGTTCGGCCAGCGTCGGCTTGAAGTGCGCAACGCGATGATCAAGGACATCCCGGGCATCGCGCATCTTGTACGGCGGGTTTACGAGGATATGCCCGCCTACACGCATGGTGAAATCCGCGGGCAGATCAACAATTTCAAAGATGGTTGCTTCGTCGCCCTGCTCGATGACGAAGTTGTCGGTTACTGCGCCACGATGCAACTGGCCGAAGCGCTGGCTTTCCAGCAGCACGACTGGGATGAGATTACGGGCAATGGTTATGGCAGTCGCCACGATCCGACCGGTGACTGGCTTTATGGCTACGAAATGTGCGTCGATTCGAAGGTGCGCGGCGTGCGTATCGGGCGACGGCTGTATGAAGAACGGCGCGCCCTGGCTGAAGAAAGGGATCTGACCGGCATCGTCTTCGCCGGCCGAATGCCCAATTACCGCCGTTTTCGTCGCCGCGTCGAAGGCCCACAAGATTATCTCGACAAGGTCGTCGAGGGGAAGCTGCACGATCCCGTGCTGCGTTTCCAACTGGCCAACGGCTTCGAGCCGGAACGGATCATGGAAGGCTATTTGCCCGAGGACAAAGCCTCGATGGCCAATGCCGTGATGATGGTCTGGCGCAATCCCTATGTCGAACGCGACCAGCCGGTGAAGAAACGCCTTCCCCGTGGCGTGGAAGCGGTCCGCGTTGCCACATGCCAGCTACAGGCTCGTCAGGTATCGGACTATGATGAGTTCATGCGCCACGTCACCTATTTCGTAGATGTCGCAAGCGATTACGAAGCGGACTTCATCGTCTTTCCCGAACTCTTCACACTCATGCTTTTGAGCTTCGAAGAAAAGGAACTCTCGCCGGTAGAAGCGATCGAGCGTCTGTCGGAGTATACACCACGCCTCCGCGCCGACATTTCCGAAATGGCCATGCGCTACAACATCAATATCATTGCCGGATCGCATCCGACACGGATGGAGGACGGCGACATTCACAACGTCGCCTATGTCTGTCTGCGCGACGGGTCGGTCCATGCGCAGGAGAAAATCCACCCCACCCCCAACGAACGCTACTGGTGGAACATCAAGGGCGGCGACAAGGTCGAGGTGATCCAGACCGATTGCGGCCCGATCGGCGTACAGATCTGCTATGACAGCGAATTCCCCGAGTTGAGCCGCCGACTGGCCGACGAAGGCGCGCGGATCATTTTCGTGCCCTTCTGCACCGACAGCCGCCAGGGATATCTACGCGTCCGGTATTGCGGCCAGGCGCGGGCGATCGAAAACCAGTGTTTCGTCGTTCTCAGCGGCAATGTCGGCAATCTGCCCAATGTCGGGAATATGGACATTCAATATGCGCAGAGTTGTATCCTCACTCCGTGCGACTTCCCCTTCGCGCGTGACGGGATCGCCGCCGAAGCGACCGAGAATGTCGAGACTTTGACCATCAGCGACATCAATCTTGCTGACCTGCAATGGGCACGGGCCGAGGGTACGGTGCGCAATCTCGCTGACCGGCGCTTCGACCTCTATCGCATCGAATGGGATGAAGACGGCAAGCATCCGGGCAAGCCGCGCCCTCGTCGCGAACCGCTTGGCCCGGCACATCCGGGCGGGGGTTAGCGCGTTATCGCGTCGTGACAGCTTAGCGCGGCGCGGTTACGAACGATCCTATGGCATCCGCTGAATTTGCAAGCCCGGCGATTTCGGACGCGCTCGTCATCCTTGGCGCGGCGGGGCTGGTCATCCCGGTCTTCACGCGTTTTCGCGTGACGCCGATCATCGGCTTTATCCTTATCGGGATTGCAGTCGGCCCCTATGGCCTGGGGCGCATGGTGTTCGAGCACCCCTGGCTGAATCACATAACCATAACCGATCCCGACGCATTGGAGCCGTTCGCCGAGTTCGGGATCATTCTCCTGCTGTTCACAATCGGTCTGGAACTGAGCTTCAACCGCTTGTGGCAAATGCGCAAACTGGTCTTCGGTCTCGGGGCGATGGAACTGCTTGTCATCGGCACCTCGCTCGCCATCGCGCTGTCGATGATGGGACAGTACTGGACCGGTGCGCTCGCACTTGGCTTCGCCCTCGCCTTTTCCTCGACCGCGATCGTGCTGCCGATAGCGGGAACACATTCGCCTGTAGGGCGCGCGGCGCTATCCATGCTGCTGTTCGAGGACATCATGATTGTCCCGATCATCTTCATCCTCGGTGCCATGGCCCCCAATGCCGCAGGCGAAGGCTGGGAAGGCATGCTGACCACGCTGTGGCAGGGCGGCCTGGTAATCGTTGCGATGATGGTGCTCGGTCGCTTTGCCCTCCCCCGCCTGTTCGGACAGGCAGCACGCACAAAGAGTCCCGAGCTGTTCCTTGCGGCCTCGCTGCTGGTCGTTATCGGCGCGAGCCTTGCCACCGCCGCAGTCGGCCTCTCGCCAATCGTCGGCGCACTGATCGCCGGCCTGCTGATCGCAGAAACCGAATATCATGGCGAGGTCGAGGCGATCATGGAGCCCTTCAAGGGACTCGCGCTCGGCATCTTCCTGATTACCGTGGGCATGAGCATCGATCTCCAGACGATCTGGGAAAACCTCGGACTGATCGCGACCGCCGTGCTGCTTATCTTGCCGTTCAAAGCGCTGGTCACCGGTATTCTCCTCCGTCTGATGGGCGCACGCCGCAGCACGGCGGCGGAAACCGGCATCCTGATGGCCAGCCCATCGGAAACCACGCTCATCATCCTCGCCGCAGCCAGCTCCGCCCTGCTGATCCAGCCCGGGACGGCGCAGTTCTGGCAGATCGTCACCGCCATCGGCCTCACGGTGACCCCTCTTCTGGCTCAGCTGGGCCGAGCCATCGCCAGGCGTGTCGAACCCATTCCCGAAGTGCCGGATGACACCGGCAACGAGCGGCGCGTCATTATCGTGGGCGCAGGCCGTGTCGGACTGCTGGTGGCTCAGATGCTCGATGCGCACGACAAGCCCTATATCG
>Ga0310345_10001265_pt1 | contig 29118 bp, 27 predicted proteins | sample HC15DNA20500_MG_FD_204667 | JGI IMG/M metagenome (GOLD analysis project Ga0310345, IMG submission 204667) | Marine microbial communities from station ALOHA, North Pacific Subtropical Gyre - HC15-DNA-20-500_MG | ecosystem: Environmental > Aquatic > Marine > Oceanic | place: Pacific Ocean: North... | reverse complement strand
ATCAGGCCGAGGAACAGCTTCGCTTCCTGAAGAATCACGATGCGCTGACCGGGCTGCCCAACCGGGCCGCCTTCACCCGGCTCCTCAGCGATGCGCTGAACCACATGCACCGGAACCGCACCCATATCGCGGTCCTCTGCGTGGACGTCGACAAGTTCAAGGAAATCAACGACTCGCTGGATCACGCAGGCGGCGACGTAGTTTTGCGGGAGATCGCCTCGCGCATTCGCACCACGATCCGCAAGGGCGACCTCTTTGGGCGCCTCGGCGGCGACGAGTTCGCCGTCGCGCTGGTCGAGATCACCAATCTGGCCGACGTCATGGCGTTCATGAACCGGCTTGTCGAGGCCATGCGGGAGCCCTTCGTGGTGGACGACAAGGAGATCGTCTGCACCACCAGCGTGGGCATCGCGCTTGCCCCCGGCGACGGCGAGACGGCGAATGTCGTGCTGAAGCACGCGGCGATCGCGCTCACCCGCGCCAAGTATGACGGCGGCCAGCGCATGTGCTTCTTCGAGCGCAGCATGGACAAGGCGCTGCAGCGCCGCCGCATGGTGGAGCACGAGCTGCGGCTGGCGCTCGGCCGCGACGAGTTCGACCTGCTCTACCAGCCGCAATTCTCGCTGGAGACCGAGGAAGCCTGCGGCACCGAGGCGCTGATCCGCTGGCACCATCCGGTGCACGGCAAGATCGCACCGGCGCACTTCATCTCGGTGGCCGAGGAAACCGGGCTCATCGTTCCGCTCGGCGAATGGGTCCTCCGGCGGGCCTGTTCCGATGCGGTGAAGTGGGAGAAGCCTCTCACTGTCGCGGTGAACCTGTCGCCGGCGCAGTTCCGCGACGGCGACATCGTCGAGATGGTCTCCAACGTCTTGAAAGAGACAGGCCTGCCGCCGGAGCGGCTGGAGCTGGAGATCACGGAGAACCTTCTCATCAACGATACGGAAGAGGTTCTGCAGAAGCTGAAGACGCTCCGTAAGCTCGGCGTCGCTATCGCCATGGACGATTTCGGGACCGGCTTCTCCAGCCTCTCCTACCTGGCGCGCTTCCCCTTCTCGAAGATCAAGATCGACCGCCACTTCATCCAGATGATGACCAAGGATCCGGCGGTGAAAGCCATCGTGCGGACCATCATCGCGCTCGGGAAGTCCCTCGACATCACCATTACCGCCGAAGGCGTGGAGACGGTGGAGCAGGCGCGCATGCTGCGCGAATTCGGCTGCCCGAAAGTGCAGGGTTTCCTCTACAGCCAGCCAATTCCGGCGGAAGAGGCCGGCCACGCAAAGCCGAAGGTCAGCACCCTGCCGAAGCGGCGCCAAACGAGCGCGGCTTAGTCCAGCTAAAAAAGCCGAACAGACCTCGCCGCTACTGCTCCATGACGATCTTGGGCGCGGCGCGGCCGCCACCCTTCGCCTGCTCCAGCTCGGCGAGCGCTTTGCGCGCGATCTCCATATAGGCTTGCGCCGGCGCAGATTCGGGCGCGCTGACCACCAGCGGCTTGCCGCTGTCGGAGGTCTCGCGGACCTCCATGGTGAGCGGTACCTCGCCCAGGAAAGGCACGCCGAGACGCTCCGCCTCGTGGCGCGCGCCACCATGGCCGAAGATATCGGACTGGCCGCCGCAATGGGGGCAGATGAAGGTGCTCATATTCTCCACGATGCCGAGCACCGGCACGTCCACCTTCTTGAACATGTTGAGCCCCTTGCGGGCATCGATCAGGGCGAGATCCTGAGGCGTGGAGACGATCACCGCGCCGGCGAGCGGCACCTGCTGGGCCATGGTGAGCTGGGCGTCGCCCGTACCCGGCGGCATGTCGACGACGAGCACGTCGAGCTCGCCCCATTCCACGTCCTTCAGCATCTGACTGATCGCGGACATGACCATGGGGCCGCGCCAGATCATCGGCGTCTCCTCGTCCACCAGGAAGCCCATGGACATGACCTTCATGCCCAAGGCTTCCATTGGCTGGAGCTTGTTGCCGGCCAGCTCCTGCGGCTTGCCGGAAAGCGCCAGCAGGCGTGGCATGGATGGGCCATAGATGTCGGCGTCGAGAATGCCGACGGATTTACCCAGCGCCTTCAGCCCGAGCGCCAGGTTGACGGCGGTGGTGGATTTGCCGACGCCGCCCTTGCCGGAGGCGACGGCGATGATGTTCGCGACGCCCGGGACGGGCGCACCTTTCGGTCTCGCATTCTGCTGACCCGGCGTACCCAGGCCCTGGAGCTTGCCCGGCCCCTTGCCGGGACTACCGGTGGGCGCCGTCTGTCCGGGACCGCCACGGTCGAACGGCGAGCTCTTTGCCGTTGCCGCACCCGCCCCATTGCCGCTTCCGTTACCGGAGGGTTGCGGCGGCGGAGCGCTGCCGGGCTCGCGGTCTGCCGTGAGGGTCACGATGGCTCCTTCCACGCCGGGCATGGATTTCACCGCATGTTCGGCATCGACGCGCATGCCTTCCAGCGCCCTGGCGCGGGCCGGATCGACGGAGATCGAGAAATAGACCTTCCCGCCGCTGATGACGATTTCGGAGAGGAGACCCTGGGCGACGATATCCCCCTTGCCGTCCGGGCCGGGGATGCGCTTCAAGGCCTCAAGCACTTGTTCTTTGGTCACTGCTTCGCTCATGGTCGTATATCTAGTCGGCCAAGGCCGCTTCGTCACCCGGCACGTGGCGGCACGCTCAATCCATCGCTTTCCAGGGGATCTCGACTGTGGCTTCCGCTTTTCCCGTCGCAGGGCTGCTCCTCGCCGGAGGCCGTTCCAGCCGCTTCGGGGAGGATAAGAGCTTCGCAGCGCTGGACGGCACGCCGCTCATCGACCGCGCCATTGGCCGTCTCCAGCCGCAGGTGGCGAAGCTTGCGATCAATTCGAACACCGATCCGGCGCTCTTTGCCGAGACCGGACTTCCCGTGCTCGGCGATCCGATTCCCGGCTTTGCCGGGCCGCTGGCCGGGGTCCTGGGCGGGCTGATCTGGCTGCGCAAGACATCGCCCGAGATCGTCGCCCTGGTCACCGCCGCCGTCGATACGCCGTTTTTTCCCGAGAACCTAGTGGAGGCCATGATGGCCCAAAGCGGCGGCCGGTCCCTCGTCATGGCGGCTTCCGAGAGCGGCACCCACCCCACCTTCGCCCTTTGGCCCGTCGGGCTGGAGCCGGATCTGGCGGACTATCTGGAGCGCGGCGGCCGCAAGCTGCATGACTGGATGGCGCGCCAGGAGGCGGGAATCTGCGTCTTCCCGGCGATCGAGATCGCCGGCGAGCTTGTCGATCCGTTCTTCAACATCAACCGGCCGGATCAGCGCGATGCGGCGGAGGCGCTGCTGAAGCGGCGCTGATCGCGGCCCGCGACAGGGGCTGCGGCTTCCGCTAGTCTTCGCAAGCTTGCGGGCGGAGAGCTTGGGGTGTCGGGGGCGACGAAACCGGGTGGAACAGGTCTTTAGAGACGCCTCATGCTGCAGCTGGTCCGCGGGATCCTCCACGGCTTAGAGTTCCTGATCGTCCTTCCGTTGAAGGTGCTGCGCTTCGTCTTCACGCGGCTCGCCTTCAATCCGAAGCTCGGACGCATGCGGCTCATCGTCGGGCCCGTCGTGCTCTACGTGCTCTTCGCCCTCACCCTCACCTATGTCTATGCGCCGATCCGGGGGGCCGCCGGCCAGCTCTGGATGGCGAAGGTGCTGACCTACGCGGACGAGCGCTCGCTCGCCACCGCGATTTACGATGCCGACGAGAACTTCGTCGGCATCTTCGATCCGATCCTCGATAGCCAGGAAGACTTCAACTACACGGGGCGCGCCATCGCGCTTCCTGATTACATCGCCTACCCGGACCATAAATCGCTCCATGTCGGCCAGGTGCCGGAGCCCTATTGGAGCTGCCTCTCCTATCATGAGGACCGGCATCTCGGCGGGTTGATCAACCCGTTCGGCATCGACCTCTACGGCGTGCTGAAAATTCCCTACTCCACCATCAGCCGGTCCATCTCCTCCGGCGGCGTCAGCCTCGGCGTGGGTGGCTCGACGCTGTCCATGCAGCTCGCCCGCATCTTCTTCAAGACGCCGCCTTCGCCGGACGAGAGCGCCGGCGAGAAGCTCTCCCGCAAGCTGAAGGAGTGGTGGCTGGCGCCGGTGATCCAGTGGCAGCTCGTGGAGCCCGGCGACACGACGCGCATGAAGCATTGGGCGGCGAACCATTTCCCGCTGGCCCAGCGTACGGGCGGCCAGGCGCTCTACGGCGTGGAGCAGACGAGCCTCATCGTGTTCGGCAAGCCGGCGGCGCAACTCTCAACGGCCGAGCAATACGTGCTGGCGGCGGCGGTGAACAAGCCGATCATCCTCTTGGGCGGCTCGGAGACCCTGGAGCGCATCCGGCTGGCCAACTGGCGGAGCCTGACCCAGGGGCGGGCGCAGATCTGCGCGAATGCGCTGATCGAAGACCCGGCCGAACGCGCGGAGACGCTGGACGAGCTCGCGGCACTCAGCAAGCGGCCGCCGGACCCGCATCCCCTGCCCTGGAGCGAGGACATTCTGGCGAGCCTTTCTCCGGATACCCGGGCGCGGGCCGGCGCCAACCCGATCTATCGCAGCAACGTGCTGCTGCCGTCGGTGAAATACGGCGCGCGGGAGGAGCTGAAGGAGCGGTTCGGCTTCGACTGGCGCACGGATGTGAGCGGGGTGCATCTCACCCTGAACGCGGCGGAGAATTTCCGTTTCCGGGAGGCGGAGAAGGCGGTGCTGGCGGAGCTGGACGAGCGCTACGCCGACCGCATCAATGACGCTTACAGCCTTAACCTGGATTCGCCGAAGCGGCATCCGGACATCATCATCGCCGCGGCGGACGCCGACGGGCGGCTGGTGCGCTATTTCGAGTCCAACTTCAACGCAGCCTATTTCGGGTCGTCTTCGGCGCGGGATCGTGCGACCGGGCGCTACGATCCGGAAAAGGAAGCCCGCGCCATCGCCTCGGTGGGCAAGATGCTCGCGGGCATCGCCATCGCCAACCAGGCGCGCGACCGCGCCGATACGAACTGGCTGGATACGGACTCACCGGCGACGGGACTGGAAGCGTGCGGCCGGGGCAGTCTTCGTCGCTTGCGGACGGCGGAGGTCTCCTTCGCCTGCTCCCTCAACACGCCGCTGCTCTGGCGGACCGCGAAGGTGCCTCTGTCGGATCTGCGCGGGCTGACGGAGCAGCTCGATATCACCCTGACCGAACCGGTGACGTCGGCGGCCAATCTCGCCAAGTCCATCGTCGTCGGCCATGTGGCCGCGAGCCCGCGCACGGTGCACCGCATGGCGGGGGTGGTGCTGGCCAGCCTGACGGGACGCGGGGGCGAGCCGCTCGCCATGCCGACGTTGAATGCGAGGCTCGATCTGGTCGGCAAGGATGGGCCCCCGGCCCGCACCTACACGGTGACGCCGGCAACTATCGCCAAGCCGGAAGGCCGGGCCGCCTTGCACGACTTTCTCACAGCGCCGGTCTGCTATCGCCACGGCACCATGCGGCAACTCTCAGACTGGTGCGCGGCAAACCGGGAGGGCGTAAGCCTGCATTTCGCGAAGACGGGCACGCGGGGTACGGGCGCCGCCGATCCGGCTGCCGACGACACGGTCGATCTTTGGGTGGCAGGCGGCATCCAGTTCGAGAGCGGCGCGGCTTATTCTTATGTCGTGGTGGTCGGCACCGGCACGCCGGCGCAGCCCTGGGCGCGGGATCTCTATTCGGGGCAGATCGCCGAGCCGCTGGTGCGGGTGCTGCTGGAGGATCTGGAGCGGCGGCCCGTGCCGGAGCCGGACGAGGTGACCAGCGCGGAGTGAGCGATCGGCCCACGTCATCCTGAGGTGCTCGCACAGCGCGCCTCGAAGGAGACGTGGTCGGAATACTCGTCCCATCCTTCGAGGCCCAGCGCTGCGCGCCGTGCGCCTCAGGATCACGCCGGGTGGGCTTGCGGGCGAACAGCCCACACGAACCGCCGCAGTTAACACTCCGTTTAAAGGTTTGTTTCGCGCCGCAGCATCCGATAAACATTGAGCCGGTTGGCCGGTCGCTGGGGGGCGATGATCCGGCTAAGAGTTGGGAACTTCGGATCGTCTATGGCTGTGCCCCCAAACCCGCCGGACACCGCGGCCGATCGCCTCGACCGCATGCTCGACCGGCTCGAATCCCACAACAACCGCTTCGACCGGCTCCGGCGCACCTTCCCGAGCTTCAAGAAGATCGTGCTGGTGCTCTTCCTGGCGCTGATCTCCTGGTACGCCACCTACACGGGCATGCTGGAGCTGATCGCCGCCAATACCGGCGAAGTCCCGGTCATGCAGCAGATCGCCATCGGCTTTGCCGTGGCGACCCTGATGCTGATGGTGCTGTACATCCTGGATTCCCTGTTCGCGCCCATCTCCTGGTGGCTGCGCATTCTCTATATCGGCGGCTATATCTTCCTTACCTTGATCTCGGTCGGGTTCGGGTTCGGCTTCTTCTGGAAGGTGCTGGAATCCCGCGCCGAGGCGACACGGTCGGCGGAAGCCGCGATCGGCCAGGTGCAGCAGGCGCTGGAACAGGGCAAGACCCGCATCGCGCAGCTCGGCGCCACGCTGGACTCCCTCACCACCATCTCGGCGGAGAAGGCCGTGACGGAGCGCGAGCAAGGCGGCACCTGCCCCAACTCACCGCCCGGCGACGGGCCGCGCCGGCGCTTGCGGGACGCAGATGCGGAGCGCTTCGCCTTCACCTCCGACTTCATCAAGGCGCGATCGGGTACGATCCAGAAGGACCTGGATGCGCTGAATGCCGATCTTGCCAAGGTGCTGTCCCGCGATCCTTCGACCTTCAGCCCCGAGACCGGCACCCGCAACGAGTTCATGCGCGGGCTGAACCGCAAGCTCGACCTCACCATCGCCGGGTTCAATGCGCTGAAGACCGACCCGCAGCTGGCCGAGCAGCGGGACATGCTGGCCCAGCGGGCGGACAAGACCACCTTCGACACGGGCAGCGGCGGCAGCTTCGCCTGCCCTGATCCGCAGCTGCAATCGGCGCTGCGGGGCGTGGTGCGGGCGATCGATAGCCTGCCCGTCATCGAGAAGACCGACATCGCCGCCGTGGAAGGCTCCGAAGCGGTGGTCGAGGCCTTCCGCCGGCTTTCCACGACGCTGATCGGCGTGCTGCATTTCGAGTTGCCGCCCTCGCCGGAGGAGCTGCGCGACCGGCAGCGCCAGGCGATCCAGCGGGCGGAGAGCCCGCAGGAGGTCACGGCGGTGGTGAACGAGCAGGCCGGGCTCGGCAGCCGGGACTACATCCCGCTGTTCGTCGCCATCTTCGTCGATTTCTGCCTGCTGCTGGTCTCGATCAACCGGCCCATCAACCGCTTCCAGAAGCTGCTCTACACGGTGCGCGATGCGCGGGACGGGCCGGTCGGCGAGATCCTGGCGCGTTTCCACGACAGCCATCAGGAAGGGCTGGCCCGCGAGTTCGAGGTGTTCCAGCACGCGGTGTTCGACTTCCTCGGCGATTACTATGTGGCCGTGCCTCTGAACGCCCAGAGCATGGAGGCGCTCTATCTCACCAACCTCTTCGTCGGGCTGGAGGGCAAGGGCATCATCGACCGGGCGATGCTGCCGCCGCCGGCGATCATCCGCCGGAAGCTGCGCCAGCAGGGTAGCCGGTTCGCCGATGCCTCGGCCTTCCGGCTCTATCGCTTCCGGGACGGGGCGTGGTCGAAGATGGTGCTGGATTCGATCCTCGGCACGGCGGGCATCCGCCGGGAGGAGGCCTCCAAGGCAGGGGCGGAGGCCCCTCACGCACAGGCCGATGCGCCCTCGCCCGCCGCCGAGCCGGCCAACGAGAACGTTCAGAGCGGCAATGGCCGGTCGCTTGCCCAGCGGCTGGAGGATGCCGCCAACGACGCTCATCGCGAGGAGACGCACGAGCCGGGTGAAGAGCCACCTCAAGAGGAGCCGGAGCCGCGTCTGCGCGCCCTGCCCGGCCCGGTGAACGGCAACGGCCGGCGGCCGCCGGACGCCTGATAAGGGCGCTCGTCCGGCCGATTTCTTTCGCGAGCATGGTTACCCGTTTCAAAACGGGAACCGATCAAACCTTCCTTAACTCCTCGCTGCTAATCATGAGCCTGCACGGGACGAATGGCTCCGGGGGTCTCGCCGGAAGCCAGCGCCCGCAGTCCGACGATTCTTCGAGGGGGGAAGATGCTCGCCAAGGCCGGTTCAGATATTTCGCCGAATGTCCGCACGGACCAAACTCGCCATCTGGCTGCGATGACGCGGTTCGTGGAGCGGGCGCGGCAGTCGACCGATCCTAAAGAGCGATCCCTCACGCTGATCATCCGATCCGCCGCTTCCGGACCGGCGATGGCCCTTCTGAGCCTCGCCAAGGAAATCCGCGAGGCCGGCGTGATGCCGAAGATCATCCTCGCCAAGCTCGAGCCCCGGGAGGAGCTGGAGCGCCTGGCCACCCTGATGATCGAGATCTATGGCGGCACGTCCAATAGCGGCGCGATCCGCTGGACCAAGAACCCCAAGCTTCTGGACGCCCACGAGCAGGCCATTCTCGGCACCACCCAGTGCTGGTCCGGCGATGCCCTGGGCCGCGACCCGAGCCGGCGGAACGCCCTTTCGCTGTTCGCCGACGATGCGACCGACATGGTGCGTCTGGCGGAGCTCGGCTTCACCGCGCTATGGCATGCCTCTGAACCCGTCTCCGAGCGCCGGCTGATGTCGGCGGCCTCCCGCATGCGCGAGGAGGTGGAGACCCTGCCGCCGGAAGAGGCCATGGAGCCGGGCCGCATCGCGCCCGCGCTGGCGAACTTCACGTTCTTCCGCCACTAAAGGCCGGCTGCCTTTCGTCTCATCCCCCTAGCCTCCAGCGGTCATTGGAGGCAGCATAAGCCATGGCAAACCAACTGCCGAAGACGATGCAAGCCATGGTGATGCATCGGGCGGGCGAGCCTTTGCGGCTCGAAGAGCTTCCCATGCCTTCGCCCGGCCCAGGCCAGCTGCTCATCAAGGTGGCCGCTTGCGGCGTCTGCCGTACCGATCTCCACATCATCGACGGCGAGCTGACCAGGCCGAAGCTGCCCCTCGTGCTGGGGCACGAGATCGTCGGGCACGTGGCGGGCATTGGCGAAGGCGTTGCCGGATTCAAGGAAGGCGACCGTGTCGGCGTGCCGTGGCTCGGGCATACGGACGGCACCTGCCCCTATTGCCTGATGGGCCGGGAGAACCTCTGCGACAATCCCGGCTTCACGGGCTACGACATCAATGGCGGCTACGCGGAGTTCACGGTCGCCGATCACGAATACTGCTTCCATCTCCCGGATGGATATTCGGATGCCGAGGCCGCGCCGCTGCTCTGCGCGGGGCTGATCGGCTATCGCACACTGAAGCTGGCGGGCGAATTTCCGAAGCGGCTCGGCATCTACGGCTTCGGGGCGGCGGCGCATATCATCGCCCAGGTCGCCGTCGGCCAGGGTGCCGAGGTTTACGCACTCACGCGGCCCGGCGATGGGGCGGCCCAGGATTTCGCCAGACGCCTCGGCGCCGTGTGGGCCGGCGGCTCGGACGAAGCGCCGTCGGAGCCGCTCGACGCGGCGCTGATCTTCGCCCCCGTGGGCGGGCTGATCCCCGTCGCACTGAAGGCCGTGCGCAAGGGCGGCACGGTGGTCTCCGGCGGGATCCATATGAGCGAGATCCCGGCCTTCTCCTACGATCTTCTATGGGAGGAGCGCGTGTTGAAATCGGTCGCCAATCTCACGCGCGCCGATGCGGAGGAGTTTCTGGCGCTCGCCCCCACCATTCCGGTGAGGACGAGCGTGGAGCCGATGCCCCTTGCAGAGGCGAACGACGCCCTGCAACGCCTGCGCGATGGCAAGCTGGAGGGCGCCGCGGTCCTAATCCCGTGATGGCGGCCGGCTACTCTCTTTCGATCTCGCCCTTGAAGCCCGGCACGTCGATCTCCACCACATCCTTCTGGGTGTGGTCGTAATAGAGGTAACCGATCACGGCGATCGCCACGACCGCCGCTCCCAACAGAAATGCCAGGGTCGTGTTCACCCCACCGCTGCGTTCAGCCATCTGTCCCTCCTTGCAGGAATTTCGCCGGAGCTAACGGTTTCATCTTCTCGAAGTTCCGACCCCTGCGGCGATCTAATTGATGCCAACAAGCCGCCCTAGGGTGTAGTATCGGCAAGATAAAAAACAGCTCGTGGAAGGGAGGACATTCCAATGCTTCATGAGGTCATTGAAACGCTGAATTCACGGGTCGCCATAAGGTCCCGTTACGACAACTTTATCGGCGGCGAGTGGGTCGCGCCTGCCGATGGCCAGTACTTCGACAATATCAGCCCGCTGACCGGCAAGCCGGTCTGCCAGGTCGCCCGTTCCACGGCCGCCGATGTCGAGAAGGCGCTCGACGCCGCGCACGCCGCAAAGGACGCCTGGGGCAAGACGTCCCCGGCAAAGCGCGCCGAGCTCCTGAACAAGGTCGCCGACCGGATGCAGGAGAACCTGGACATCCTGGCGCAGATCGAGACCATCGATAACGGCAAGCCCGTCCGCGAGACCCGCATGGCCGACATCCCCCTGGCCATCGATCACTTCCGCTATTTCGCCGCCTGCATTCGCACCCAGGAAGGCTCCATCGGCGAGCTCGACGACAACACGGTCGCCTATCACTTCCACGAGCCGCTGGGCGTCGTCGGCCAGATCATTCCGTGGAACTTCCCGATCCTGATGGCCGCCTGGAAGATCGCGCCTGCGCTGGCCGCCGGCAACTGCATCGTGCTGAAGCCTGCCGAGCAGACCCCGATGTCCATCATGGTGCTGATGGATCTCGTCGGCGACATCCTTCCCGCGGGCGTTCTGAACGTCATCAACGGCTTCGGCGTGGAGGCCGGCAAGCCGCTGGCCCAGAGCAGCCGGATCTCCAAGATCGCCTTCACCGGCGAGACGACCACCGGTCGTCTCATCATGCAGTACGCCACGGAGAACCTGATCCCCGTCACGCTGGAGTTGGGCGGCAAGTCGCCGAACATCTTCTTCGCCGACGTGATGCAGGAGGACGACGACTTCTTCCAGAAGTCGCTGGAAGGCTTCGCCATGTTCGCCCTGAACCAGGGCGAGGTCTGCACCTGTCCGAGCCGTGCGCTGGTCCAGAAGTCGATCTACGACCGCTTCATGGAGCACGCCATCAAGCGGGTGGAACGCATCCGCCAGGGCGATCCGCTCGATCCGAAGACCATGATCGGCGCCCAGGCCTCCAACGACCAGCTGGAGAAGATCCTCTCCTACATCGACATCGGCAAGAACGAGGGCGCGAAGGTGCTCACCGGCGGTGAGAGAGCCTCTCTCGATGGCGAACTGGCGGAGGGCTATTACGTCAAGCCGACGGTGCTGGAAGGCAACAACAAGATGCGCGTCTTCCAGGAGGAGATCTTCGGCCCCGTGCTTTCCGTCACGACCTTCGAGGACGAGGAAGAGGCGCTGCAGATCGCCAACGACACGCTGTACGGCCTCGGCGCCGGCGTGTGGACCCGCAACATCAACACGGCCTATCGCTTCGGCCGCGGCATACAGGCGGGCCGGGTGTGGACCAACTGCTACCACCTCTATCCGGCGCACGCGGCCTTCGGCGGCTACAAGAAGTCCGGCATCGGCCGTGAGAACCACAAGATGATGCTCGACCACTACCAGCAGACCAAGAACATGCTGGTGAGCTACAGCCCGAAGCCGATGGGCTTCTTCTAGGCCGGACGGCAAACTCAGCCTGCTCCCTCTCCCCTCTGGGGAGAGGGGTGGGGTGAGGGGGGACTAACCTCTTGATTTCAGCTCCCCCTCACCCGGCGCTTTCAGCGCCGACCTCTCCCCGCCGGGGAGAGGTGTCTGGTGCCTGCCGGACAGGAGGAGAAGGTTCATGGTCGACAGAGTCACAGCCACCGACGAGGCGCTCGACCTCATCGAGACGTTGAAGGCGAAGCACGGGCCGCTGATGTTCCATCAGTCGGGCGGGTGCTGCGACGGCTCCGCGCCGATGTGCTATCCGAAGGACGAATTCAGGACGGGCGGCAACGATGTGTTGCTCGGGGAGATCGGCGGCGCGCAGGTCTTCATCGACCGGGACCAGTTCAACTACTGGAAGCACACCCAGCTGATCATCGACGTGGTGCCTGGGCGTGGTTCGGGCTTCTCGCTGGAAGCGCCGGAAGGCGTGCGGTTTCTGACGCGGGGGCGGGTGTTTTCGGATGCCGAAGCTGACGAGTTAGACGCGGCTGGGGCGATTTAGCGCCCACGAAAGCTGTCATTGCCGGGCTTGTCCCGGCATCCATGAACAAAGTCCTGAATAATCTCACAGATACAGGGGTTATGGATGCTCGGCACAAGGCCGCGCATGACACCTGGGGCTCGGTGAGCTACCGCCGCTGCTTGTCGGCCTGCTTGGCGAGATGGCGCTCCAGGAGCCGCATGTTCCTGCGGTTGCCCTTCCAGGCCGCGTCGAACACGTCGCCCACCAGCGGCACGGCGCCGAAGATGAGATCCACCCCGACATTGCCAAGCATCCGCGCCAAGGTGAGCGGGCCGGCGCCGGACTGCCAGGCGTGGTGCACGATGAGCAGGGACACGGCGCTGGTCACCGCGTCGCCAATGCCCGGAAACAGACCGATGATCGAATCCCAGCCGAAGCGGAAATTCGTGCCGGGGATGGAGAACTGATCGTCCATCATGTGGGCCAGCCAGCGGGTCTGGTCGAGCCGCTCCTGATGGCTCATCCCGGCCGTCATCTGCCGGAGAAAATCGCTCGTCGCAGCCTTGTCGCCCATGCGGGCGTTCGTGAATGTCTCGCTTGCCATCTGGGTGTCCGGTTGGGTTTTAGAAAAACTCAACCCAACAACCCCGATGGCAGGCAATGCGTTCCCGCGCTCTAGCTCGGTTGGGTGGCGGCGGCGTCTTCGGGCGCCTTGGGGCTGGTCTCTCCCTCAACCGGGGTATATCCGGCGTTGGGAAGCTGGGTCACCCGGTCCAGCATCGCCTTGGCGATCTCGTGCTCGCCCATCACGACCTGGTTTGCGCCGTGGGTGAGCAGATGCTCGATCTCGGCCTCGGAATGGGCGCGAGCGATGATGATGAGGTCGGGATTGATCTCCCGCGCCTGCTGCACGACTTGGCCGCCCTCGAAGGCATCAGGGATCGCCACCAGAAGGCAGCAGGCTTTCCCCAAGCTGGCGCCGGCGATGACTTCCGGATCGGCCGCATTGCCCTGGACGGCTTCGATGCCCTGCTCCCGCAGCGCCGCCACAGCATCCGGGTCGTCCTCGATCACATAGACGGGCAAGCCCTCGCCGGGCAGCGCGTTGGTGATGAAGTTGCCGACCCGGCCATGGCCAACCAGGGCGACATGCCCCTCTAGCTCGGTCGGGACGATCGGCTCACGGGTGAGCACCTCTTCCTCATCCTGCTCGTCGGGCAGCTCCGTCCGGGGCCGCTCGTGGCGGAAATACCATTCGTCGATGGCCATGAAGAGGAGCGGGTTCAGCAGGATGGAGATGATCGAGCCGGCCAGAATGAGGTCGCGGCCGTCGGTCGGCAGAATCTCCAAGCGCACGCCAAGGGTGGCGAGGATGAAGGAGAATTCGCCGATCTGCGCGAGGCAGGCCGTCACCACCAGGGAGGTCGCCGTCTTATGCCTGAAGGCGCGAACGATCAGGAACGCGGCGATGGACTTGCCGAAGATGATGATCAGCACGGTGCCGAGCAGGGCCAGCGGCTCCTCCGCCACGATGGACGGATTGAAGAGCATGCCCACCGAGACGAAGAACAGCACGGCGAAGGCGTCGCGGAGCGGAAGGGATTCCTGCGCCGCCTGCTGGCTGAGGCGGGATTCTGAGAGCAGCATGCCGGCGAAGAAGGCGCCAAGGGCGAGGCTGACGCCGAACAGCTCCGCTGCGAGATAGGCCGCCCCCAGCGCGATGGCGAGAACGGCGAGGCGGAACAGCTCCCGGCTGCCCGTATGGGCGACGTAATGGAGCGTTGCCGGCACCACCTTCTTGCCGACGATGAACATCAGCAGGGTGAAGGCGGTGATCTTGGCCAGGGTGAGCCCGACAGTGGTGCCGATCTGCGCCGGGTCCAGGGTCTCGATGTCTCCGGTCATCATCGCTGCGATCGGCGGCAGCAGGACGAGCACCAGGACCATGGCAATGTCCTGGACGATCAGCCATCCCACCGCGATGCGGCCGCGCTCGGTATCGAGGAGCCGTCGTTCCTGGAGGATGCGCAAGACCACCACGGTGGAGGCGACGGACAGGCCAAGCCCGAAGATGAAGCCGGCCGGCAGCCCCCAGCCCAGCGACCAGGTGAGCGCCATGGCCAGCGGTATCGAGATGGCGATCTGTGCTACCGCGCCGGAGATAGCGATGGCGCGCACCGACAGCAGGTCTTCCAGCGAGAAGTGAAGCCCCACGCCGAACATCAGCAGCACGACGCCCACCTCGGCAAGCTGGCTCGCCAGATTGGTGTCGCCGACGAATCCGGGCGTGAACGGGCCGATCACGATGCCGGCGAGGAGGTAGCCGATCAGCGGGGAGAGGTGGAAGCGTTGGGCGGCGACGCCGAATGCAAAAGCAAGGAAGAGACCGATGGTGATCGTGGAGATCAGCGGAGTCGCATGGAGCATATAGTCGTGTCTCCTCCCGGCCGCGCTGCGGAGGCAACGCAAAGACGTGCTTCGTTCCTATCGTGTTTGCGGGACGCAAGCTCTACCTGCGCCCCTTCCTCCTCCGTCTCCACTCAAGCATAAGTTCATTGTGCTGTCTTGGCCGAGGGTGCCTGCCTGCTGCTCTTTTTCAGCGCGTGACCGGCGATAACGCTCGCCACCTCGTCACGGTCGAGGACGACGATGTCCGCTCCCAGCGCTTTCAGATGCTCCACCGCCTCCTGGGACCTGGCGCGGGCGATGATCGGCAGCGCGTGATCGATGGCGCGCGCCTGCTCCACCACCTGTCCCGCCTCGAAGCCGTCGGGAATCGCGACGATCAGGCAGCGCGCCCGGCCGAGACTGGCGGCGCGAACGAGATCGGGATCGGCGGCGTTCCCGGCGATCGCCTCGATACCTTCCGCCCGGAGCGCATCAACCGTGTCGTCGTTGTCCTCGACGACGAGCAGTGGCACGTCGTCCTTCCGCAGCCGGTTCCGGAGCGCCACGCCGAAATCGCCGTGGCCGACGAGCACGATGTGATCGGAAAGTTCGGTGGGCGGCAGGGTCCGCCTCGTGGGCGTTTCCTCGCCCTCGCTAGGCTCGCCACCATCCGCCTCGTGCCGCAACAGCCTGTCCACGACGGCGAAGAGCAGCGGGTTCAGGAGGATGGAGAGAATGGCCCCGGCAAGGATGAGATCGCGTCCTTCCGCCGGGAGAAGCTCCAGCTCGGTGCCGAGGCCCGCCAGGATGAAGGAGAATTCGCCGATCTGGGCGAGCGATGCCGCAACGGTGAGTGCGGTGCTGCTGCCGTAGCCGAAGGCTCGGACGATGAGGAATGCTGCGATGGACTTGCCGAACAGGATGATCAGCAGGGTCGCCAGCACGGGGATGGGGTCGCGCAGCAGGATCGTCGGGTCGAACAGCATGCCGGCGGAGACGAAGAACAGCACCGCGAAGGCATCGCGCAAGGGAAGCGTTTCCTTCGCGGCATGCTGGCTGAGGGCCGACTCGCTCAGGATGACGCCGGCGAAGAATGCGCCAAGCGCGAGGCTGACGCCGAAGAGCTCGGCGGCGCCGAACGCGGTTCCCAGCGCGATGACCAGAACGGCGAGGCGGAACAGCTCCCGGCTGCCCGTATGGGCCATGTAGTGGAGCATCCACGGGATGACCCGCCGGCCGACCACAAGCATGGTCACGATGAAGGCCACGATCTTGCCGAGGGCGAGGAGAAGATTCTCGGCCAGAATACCCCAGTACGGATCCGCGCCCGCGCCGTTCATGAGCCCGGCGGTGGCGGGCAGCAGGACCAGGGTGAGGACCATGGCGATGTCCTCGACGATCAGCCACCCCACGGCGATGCGCCCGCGGTCGGTCTCGATGAGATGGCGCTCCTGCAGGGCGCGGAGAAGGACCACGGTGCTCGCCACGGAGAGGGCCAGACCGAAGACGAGACCGGCGCCCGCGGACCAGCCGAGCCAATGAGCCAGCGCCATGCCGAGAAGCGTCGCGCTGAGAATCTGGACGATGGCGCCGGGGATCGCGATCTTGCGGACCGAGAGCAGATCCTGGAGCGAGAAGTGCAGGCCCACGCCGAACATGAGCAGCACCACGCCCATCTCGGCGAGCTGGGCGGCGAGATCCTGGTCGGCGACGAAGCCGGGGGTGAAGGGACCGATGAGGATGCCGGCGATCAGATAGCCGACCAGCGGCGGCATTTTGATGCGATGCGCGATCACGCCGAAGGCGAGTGCCAGGCTCAGGCCTATGGCAATGGTCGTGATCAGCGGTGTCGCATGCAGCATCGTTTGGGTCGTTCCGTCTCCTCTTGGGCGTTGGCTTGGGCACTGGCCCGGGCACCCGGTCCTAATTCATCCGTGTACCTCATAGATCAAAATCGCGGCGCCAGGAGGGCGGCGGCGCGAAATGTGCGCATGGATCGGCACGCGCCGTCGCGCCAGCTTAGAGAGGACGGCCTTCCGCGCGTCTCGCGACATGCGGAAGGCCGCTGCTCGTTAGTGGTGGTGGTGTTCCATGCCGTCCATTCCGGCGTCGTCACTGTCGCCCTTACCGCCGGAGGGCGCCTTGGCACCAATGCCCTCGACCTTGAACTCCACCTCGACCTCGCCGGCCTTCTCGAAGGTCAGCGTCGCGGCGAAGGGCTTGCCTTCCTCGATGGGCTCTTCGAGTCCCAGGAACATGATGTGATTGCCGCCGGGTTTCAGCGCCACGGAGCCGCCGGCCGGAATCTCGAGGGAGTCGAGCTTCCGCATCTTCATCATGTCGCCTTCCATAACCATGGAATGGACCTCAACGCTTTTCGCTATGGGGCTCGAGCCGCCGGTCAGGCGGTCGGCCTCATCGCCCTTGTTCTCGATGACGAGATAGCCTGCGCCGACTTTGGCGCCGCCAGGGGTCGCCCGCGACCAGGGGTGATCGATGGTGAGATTGCCCGCCTTGTAGTCCTGGGCTTGCGCCACCACAGCGGTGGCAATCAGGGAAAGCGCTACGAGGACGCTCTTCAAGAAGCTACGCATGTTTCTGCTCCAAATGCATTCTGCCATTCATTCCTGTTCAAGCTGCGAAACGACTGCGCGCAGCACCCCCGACGCGAGGGTGCAAGCACGAGAAACGCAGCCGAGATTTTAGGGTCAGGAGAGAATGGGTGGATCGTGGCCGCGGCGGATGAGGGCGTGGCGCCCTTCGATGCTGTCCTGCCGGCTGGCGAACTCCACGTCGTGCCAGAGCGCCGAGGCTTGGACGTCGGGCGCTGCGGAGACGAGCGGCGTGACCGCACCGGCCACGCCCTGACAGACAGGGCAGGCTTTCGCCGCATCGGGCAGATGGGAGCCTTCGCCCGGGCTTCCGTCGAGATCGAGCGCGACGGCCTTCGGGCCGCTCGGCGTGCAGAGTATCGTGGTCTGCCCTGCCAAATCCCGGGACAGCGCCCGGGCCAACGCCATGGCGGGCACCTGCCACGCCAGCAGCACCGAATAGAACACCAGCGTCGCGACCATCCCATGGACGATCAGCCGGCGATTATGGCGCCTCAGTCCTCTCATGGGAGGAATTTGGCAAAACTCCGCGGGATACACCAGCCGCAGTTTGCCTCATGGGCGGCGGGCCTAGCTCCGCCCCTCGACCTTCTGCTTCAGATTGACGAAGCCCTTTTCGTAGTTGTCGGTGACCATCTTCTCACAATCGATGAAGACGCTCATCAACTTGGCGAGATAGGGCTGGGGGCCATGCATGGCCCAGGTCATCTTCGTCTGGTCACCTTCCGGCGTCAGGATGTAATCGATGGTGCTGCTCCCCGCCATCGGACGCACGAAGGTGATGTCCATCGTCACCCGCTCGTTGGGCACCGACTCCAGGATGGTGAGCTTGCCTTCGCCCGCGTTGCCGTTGCCGTTCCAGGCATAGGTCGCGCCCTCGCCCGCGGTCTGCTCGCTCATCTGCCGCTCCATGTCCGGGTCGAGCTCCTCGAAGGGCGACCATTCCTGACCGAGCTTGAAGTCGTTCAGATACGGGAAGATGGCTTCCGCAGGGGCGTCGATCACGGCAGAGCGCTCATAGCGGAAGCTGTCGGGCTTGGTCGCGGCATAGGCGAGAGCAGCGGTGGCGCCGACGGCCAGCACGACCAGAAGGCCGATGAGAATTTTGACGATCATGTTTTCCTCCCCCTCAGGGTCACAGCGTCCCGGTTCACGCCGCCTGCGCGTAGGCGCTCTGCAGCGCGGCCAGGTCGATCTTCGACATCTGCATCATGGCGTTCATGACGCGCGCGCCCGCTTCGGGGCCTGCGGTCAGCATCTCGCCGATCATGGCCGGCGCGATCTGCCAGGAGAGGCCGAACTTGTCCTTCACCCAGCCGCAGGGACCCTCTTCGCCCCCATCGGCGGTCAGCGCCTTCCAGTAGTGATCGATTTCGGCCTGGGACTCGCACAGCACCTGAAAGGAGACCGCCTCGTCGAAGGTGAAGTGGGGTCCGCCGTTCAGCGCGCTGAAACTCTGGCCATTGAGCTTGAAGACGACCATCAGAACGGAGCCGGCGGGCTTGCCGTGCACGTCCTGGCCGGCGTCCGGATAGTAGGTCACCTCGGTGATCTCCGAGTCCGGAAAGACGGAGCAGTAGAACTCCGCAGCCTCCTTGGCCTTGGTGTCGAACCAGAGGCACGGCGTCAGGGGGTGCTTGAGCTGCATGTCAGATCTCCCTTGTAAGCACGTCGTCCAATCACGCCGCCTCAAGGGGCAGGCGCGGCTTGGTCTCCAGCGGGACGAGTTCGAAATAGGGTTCGGCGGCGGCCAGGACGCGCGCGTAGGACGGGCGGGCGACAAGCCGATCGAGGTAACCGGTGAGGTTCGGCGCATCCTCAGGGATCGGAACCGCGAAGCTCGCGTAAAACAGCGCCGGCGATGCGGCGCAATCGACGATTCCGTACGCGTCGCCGATCGCCCACTGCCTGCCTTCCATCTCCCTCTCGATCATGCCGTAGCATTTGCGGATCATCGCTTCGGCCTGCTCCACACCGAACGGATCCCTGGACTCGGCCGGGCGCAGACGGTCGCCCACGATCTTCTGCAGCTGGACGTTGACGTAGAGATCGTAGAAGCGGTCCCACATCCTCGCCTGCCAGGCGAGATCGGGATCGGCCGGCAGCATGGTCGTTTCGCCGGCGTGGTGCAGATCGAGATATTCGACGATCACGCTCGCTTCGGCGACCGTGTGTCCCCGCTCCTCGTCCCGCAGAACCGGAAACTTGCCAATGGGCCAGAGCGCGCGCATCTCGGCGCTCGACTCCTCATCCCCCAGATTGACCAGGACTGGTTCGAAGTCCGCGCCGTGCTCGTAAAGCGCGATCAGCGCCTTGTGACAGAAGGACGAGAGCGGGTGGTAGTAGAGCTTCAGGGGCACTTCGGCACGTCCCGGTGAGAGGTTGGCTGATGGAGGCGTCAGACTTTGTCGGTCAGCACCATCCAGGCGAGACCGAACTTGTCGGCGACGATCCCGAAGCGCGAGGCGAAGAAGGTCTCTCCCATCGGCGCCCTCACCTCGCCGCCCTCCTGCAGGTTCGCGAACAGACGCTCGGCCTCTTCGTCATCCTGCACGGTGAGGGCGAGCGCGAAGCCGCGGAACTCGGTCTGGCCGGTGCAGAATCCGTCCGAGGCAAAAAGCTCCGTGCCTCCCACGTGGAAGGCGCAATGCATGACCTTGTCCTTATTCTCCGGTGCAACCTGGCTTTGGTCCGGAGACTCGCTGAAGCGCATCAGCGCGTCGACCTTGGCGCCGAGGGCGGTCTCGTAGAACCGCAGAGCCTCTTCGCAGCGGCCGTTGAAAAAGAGATAGGGCGTTACAGACATTTTCCCTCCGACACTGAAAGCTCGGCCCTATGCGGCGACCTTGATCTCGAACCCGCCATAGGCCATGCGCGCGACGTCGAACGGCATGTCGCCGGACTCGCACATATCCTTGAGGCGCTCATCCGCCATCACCTTGGCGTTCACCTCGTCGCGCTGGGCGCGGGACTCGTAGACGATCCAGGCGAACACCACGGTTTCGTCGGGCTTGGCGTCGGCCATCTTGGAGAAGCTGAGGAACGGCATATCGCCCTTCACCTCCAGGTCCTCTCCGACCGCCTCGCGGTATTCGAGGGCGCCGTGCTCGAGCCAGACCTTGGAGGCCAGCCGCGCCATATCGAAATACTGATCGAGTTTGGCGGTCGGGACCGCGAGAACGAAACCATCCACGTATTGCATTGAAACCCTCCACAGGCAGCAGGATCACCCCTTGACGAGAAAGGTTGATATCAACATAATATGGGCATGTCAACGCAGATTCCTTTTCAGATGACATTGCATGTCCGCGATCACTGTCTTTGCCTGCATCTGCAGCGGGCCGCCCGGCGGATTGCGCGCATCTTCGATGAGGAGCTGCGTGGGCTGGACCTCACCAGCGGGCAGTTCTCCCTGCTGATGTCGCTGAACCGGCCGGAGCCCCCGACGATCGGGTCGGTCGCCGAGCTGCTCGCCATGGACCGCACCACCCTGACGGCCAATCTCAAGCCCCTCACCCGGCGCGGCTGGGTGGAGACCGTGGTCGACGAGAAGGACAAGCGCTCCAGGCGGCTGGTCCTCACCGATGCCGGGCGCGCGGTGCTGGCCGAGGCGGTGCCGATCTGGCAGCGGGTGCATGGCGACATCGAGGCGGGCCTGTCGGCCGATCCGGACGACTTCCGGGCGGGCCTGCGGGACGTCTCGGCCACCCCGGAGCCCCGCATCAAGGCCGCGTAACGCCGTCCCGCTTTCAGGCCCTGTCATGGAAGTGCGATGTTGCGCAGCTATTCCACGCGCATGATCGAGCGCGCAGCCTCTATAGTTGCGGCATGAGCGAGACCGATATGGACGCGAGCGCGCCTGCGCGGCCGCATGGAAGCGCATGGGAAGTCTTCGGCGCATTCCTGAAGCTCGGCCTTACGTCCTTCGGCGGGCCGATCGCTCATCTCGGCTATTTCCGGGACGAGTTGGTGACCCGGCGGCGCTGGCTGGACGATCAGGCCTACGCCGACCTGGTGGCGCTCTGCCAGTTCCTGCCAGGCCCGGCCAGCAGCCAGGTCGGCTTCGGGCTGGGGCTGAAGCGGGCCGGTCTTGCCGGAGCGCTTGCTGCCTGGACCGCCTTCACCCTCCCCTCCGCCATCCTCCTGGTGCTGTTCGCCTATGGCGCCTCGCTCTTCGAAGGGCCGGTCGGTCAGAGCGTCCTGCACGGGCTGAAGCTCGTCGCGGTCGCCGTTGTGGCGCAAGCGGTCTGGGGGATGGCGCGCACCCTCTGCCCTGACCGGACACGTGCGGGCATCGCTGTGGCCGGCGCGCTGATCGCGATCTTCGTGGCCGGCTCGTTAGGGCAGATCGCGGCAATCGTGCTCGGTGCGCTGCTCGGGTTCTGGCTGTGCCGGGACCTCGCCACGCCGGATGCGCTCCATGTGCGCTTTCCTGTCGGGCGGCGCTTCGGGGCGGTCATGCTTGCCTTGTTCTTTATCCTGCTGATCGGACTGCCGCTCGCGAACGAGGTCCTCGATCTTCAAGGCCTCGCCTATTTCGACGCCTTCTACCGTTCAGGCGCCCTGGTGTTCGGCGGCGGCCACGTGGTGCTGCCGCTCCTGCAGGAGGCGGTGGTGCAGCCTGGCTGGGTGAGCGAAGATGCGTTTCTCGCCGGTTACGGCGCGGCCCAGGCCATCCCCGGTCCGCTCTTCACATTCTCCGCGTATCTCGGTGCCGCCATGGGGCCGGAGCCCAACGGCATCGCAGGCGCCGCGCTCTGCCTCGTCGCGATCTTCCTGCCCGGCATGTTGCTGCTGCTGGGCACGCTCCCCTTCTGGGATGCGTTGCGGACCCGGCCGAAAATGCAGGCCGCCATGGCCGGCACCAATGCAGCGGTCGTCGGTATTCTCGCCGCGGCGCTCTATAGTCCCGTCTGGACCAGCGCGGTGCTCGGCCCCTACGACTTCGCCATCGCCCTCATCGCCTTCGTGCTGCTGACGGTGTGGAAGGCGCCGCCTTGGATCGTGGTGTTGCTGACGGCGGCGGGCGCCGTGGCGGTCGGACTGACGACAACGGTCACGTAAAACTTCATCACCTTCGCGTTACTCGGCTTCCCGCAATCTTGACGCGACATTCTGTCAGGCGCCTCCTTTTCCTTGCGGACAGAGATCGTCGCCCCGTAACGGGCGACACGACAGACGGCGCTGCGGCGCGGTAGCCTCGCGGTGCCCAAACGAGCTGGGAGGAGCGAAGCTATGTCTTTGTTCAAGTATAGCCGGGTGCGCAGCCCGGCCATTGTCGCCGGCGCGGCGCTCGCGCTGGGCGTCGCGTTGGGGGCGACGACGGGCTCGCCGGTTTCGGCGGCAGGCGGCGCTTTCGACAATTATTGCGCCATGGGGCTGGCCTCGAAGCAGCAGGTGAAGACCGATTGCTCGATTAACTGGATCGGGCCGGACAACAAGCTGTACTGCTTCAGCGCCGACGCCTCGAAGGAAGCTTTCCTGAAGGATCCTGAGAGCAACATCTCCAGGGCCGAAGCCTATTTCGAGACGAAGCAGGCGGCGAAGAACCAGAGCCTTGTGCACCAGACGGCCATGGTGACCACGAAGGAGTTCACCGAGGAGGACGTCAACAAGGCGGTGGAGAAGACGCTCGCCGAGCGTAGCGAAGACGGCGCCTTCCAATTCCACGACGCGCGGATCAACGAGGATCTCGAACTCGTCTACGAACAGACCCGGATCGTGCGCGGCATGGAAGGCTATGGCTGGTTCGCCAATTTGATCTTCCACGACAAGGAGAACGAGAAGAAGCAGTACGCGCTCGACTTCTGGTACCGGGAGGATGGCGATCAGCTGGAGCTGAAGGACATCCGCGTTCAGAAGGGACCGAAGAAGGACGGCGACAGCTGGACCATGGTGACCCGGCTGCCGGTCGCCTGGTGGTGGCTACCCGTCTCCGAACACCCGGGCGAAACGGAAGTGACCCGCGCCTGGCACGTGATGAGCGCGATCCACAACTACATCGCCGACCATAAGGACGAGCACGGCGCGCTGATCATCGAGGACGAGAAGACCGGCCAGTCCATCTCGCTCGAATTCATCGAGATCCACCAGCCGGTGCGCCGCCTGAAGGGCGACGGCGAATTCTTCGTCTGCACGGACTTCCGCAAGGTAGGGACAAGGAACGCCTATTACGATGTCGATTTCTGGGTCGACGAGTCGAGCGGCGAACTGAAGGTCACCGATGTGAAGCTGCACAAGGTGCCGGTCGAGGAAGACGGTATCTGGATGCAGGAATTCCGGTATAAATTCGAAGATCTAGAGCACGAGGACGTGCACTAGGCATTGCGCGCGAGGGAACACGGTTGAGGCGCAAACGACGCCGGGCGGGAAACCGTCCGGCGTTTTGCTTGAGGCTGGCGGGCGCGCCTTAAGACGCGTGGACGACGATCGTCTTGGCCGCCTGATCGCCCAGCCGCTGGTTCTTCGGCGACACCAGAATGAAGAACGCGCCGAGCCCATAGAAGAAGAGAAAGTCGATGGGCCGGATGAAGTTGCGCACCAGCGCCTGGTAGAAGCTGCACCGCGCGCCCGTCTCGCTCACGACCTTGATCCGGGCGATCATCTTGCCGACCGTCTGTCCCCTGAACGAGCTCTCCAGCACCGCGTAGTAGAGCAGCGCGCCGAACAGCCACAGGCCGAAGAGGAGCAGCGCCGGGCCGCCTTCCAGCTCGAAGCCGCCGGGAGTCCGGCCGCCGACACGGGCGGCGATCTCCACACCGAGGAACCAGTAGAGAAGAAAGACGATGACCATGTCGATCACCTGGGCGAAGCCGCGGGAGAGCAGCCCGGCATAAGCCATGCCGGCGGGCGCGCTCACCTTGGTGCCGGCTCCCAGCGAGACGTCTTGCGTCGGGCTTGAATCGGGCGCAGATGCGCCGGCCGGGGGAACGGCGCTGCCGGCCGGCGGCACGGCGGCCTCCATCGCGGGCGCCTGTTTCTCGCCCGCCGCTCGGCTGGTCTCCTCGGCGGCCTCTTCCGTCAGCGGCACCCCGCAGGACGCGCAGAAGCGGTCCCGGCTCGACACATAGGCCCGGCAGGTTGGGCAGTACGGCATCAGGGAGCGCCTCCGCTTCGGATCTCGCGGGGGATTTCAGCATAGGCCGCGGTCGGAGGGAAATGGCTTTCAGTCGATGACGCTCAATACCGCGGCGCGGGCACCTCGAAGCGCTTCTCGGCGAGATCGATGACGTAGCGCTTCGGCGCGAGCTCCGCGGTCGCCTTCTCCTCCTTAAGCTCCACATCATCGAACTGCTGGTCCTGCTCGGGATGGACGCTCTGCTTCTGCGGCGGGGCTGGCAGGGTTGCGGTGGCGCGATCGGTTTCCGGCAGGCGCGCGGCCGCCCCCTCCTTCTCCGGCAGGGACACCGCGTGCCGCTCCGGCGTCTCCATGGTCACCTCGAAACGGCAATTGGTTTGCGCGTTTCCGCAGACGGAAGCGTTCTGCTTGGAGAGCCAGAAGGCAATGGCGTTGGAATGGGCGGCAAAAAGGAATTCGACGCGCCTGTTCTGGGCGCGGCCCGCCGCCGACCCATTGGAGGCGATAGGGACGGCCTCGCCGAAGGACACGCTGAAGATGCGGATCTGCGGCAGATCCTTCTCCACAAGGGCCTTTGCGACCGTGCGGGCCCGGGCCAGGCCGAGGGCGCGGTTATACGCGTCAGTGCCGACGGAATCCGTGTGACCGGCGATCACCAGGGCGACATCCGGCGGCTCCTTCCCGAGCGAGGCGGCGACCGTCTCAACGATCTTTCCGCTGTCGGGCCGCATCTCCGCCTTGTCGAAGTCGAAGAAGACGCGGGTGTCGAAGACGACGCGAAGTAGAGGGATGTCCGCCGGCAAACCGGCGAGCCTCAGCTCCTCCTCCGGGATGTTGTATTCATAGAAGCGCGGCGGGGAGATGGAGAGGTCGCGGGAGAGCCGCGCCAAGCGGCGCTTGCGGTCCTCGTGCTCCAGACCGACCGTCTCGGCAGGCGAAAGGAGCTGCGCCCCGTCCGGCATAGGCTGTGCCGATACCGCGGACGCGAGTCCGAGGATCAAGCACGCCGGCAGCAGAACCGAGGGGACGCGGAGACGCCGGCGCATTCTAGTAGACGCCGGTGGAAAGCCGCGTGAGCTCGAACTCCAGGCGGTTGTCGTCGGTGCCCGCGATGTCGGCGGAGCTGTCGAAGGCCAGACCTTTCAGCCGGTCGCCCTTCAGCTGGAACTCGAATTCGCGGACGCCGGCGAAAGGCATCCAGGGGGCGAATTCAGGTTCCGCGTCGGGGTCCTTCGTCCAGATCTGGGCGAAGAGCTTGTCGCCGATGAAGCTGCAGTCGCCCTCCCCTTCGCAGGTCATCACGCCGCCGAAGGGGGTGAAGCGGTCCACGTCGCTTTGCACGGAGACCCAGGAGTTCACCGCCGTGCCGTTGCGGTCGAGGGCCAGGCGCATGCGCATGGGGTAGTCGCCCATGGGATAGGACACCGTCCCCTGGAAGATTTCGAGGCTGACGGGATTGCCCTGAAGCTCCGCCATGGTGCCCATGCCGGAGAGCGCAACGAGACGGGCCTGACCTTCCAGCCAGAAGCTGTGCAGCAGGTGGCGGGTCGTCTCCGACAGACCGCCATCGCTTACGATATAGAGCTCGGTGCGGTCGAGATTGACTTGCGCTTCCCGCCCCAGCTTGAGTCCGTGCTCGCGCGCCTGGGTCACGTCCTTCGCCGCCGGGAAGGCATAGGCGGAAAGATCGGTGACCAGGAAGATGCGCGGTAGTCCGCGGGAGAGATCGGCGGCGCGGGACCGCTTCATCGACGCGACGAGGCCACTCTCGGCAAAGCTCTGAGTGCCCCCGCTCTGCTTGGAGAGCCGGTCGGGCCGCGCCGCCTCCAGAAAGGCACCGGCAAGCGCCCGGTTCATCACGTCGAGGTCCTTCTTCTGCCGCGCCATGGCGCCCCAGCCGAAGAAGTCGTCGAGCGCTTTGCCGAAGGAGCCGCGCTCCTCGGCCATGGCCTTCGCCTCGGCGTCGGAGAAGAACGGCATGCAGCCGGTGAAGACGGGGATGAGGCCGCTGCCGTCGGACCGGGCGACGAAGATCGCGACCCGCTCGCGGGGCAGAAAGTCCCGGGTGACACCGGTTCGGTTCATATCGAGAAGATCGGCGACGTAACGGCGCCAGCCCTCGTTCTTTGCGGAGATCGCCTCGCCGGTCTCCGGGGTGATTTTGCGCTCGTCGATCACGATCACCGTCTGGCGGAGCGGCGCCTGGAGCCCCTCCAACTGGCAATACTCCTCGAACTCGACGGCGGCATCGGCGGTGGCGGGAAAGAGGCTTGCGAGGCCCAGCAGGGCAGCGAGGAGGATCCGCTTCATCACATTCTCCCGAAGCTAGATGTGGCCGTATTTCAGCTTCACCGGCAGGCCGTGGAACTGGGCGGGCGAGAGGGCGATCTGCTCGTCGTCCTCATTGCGCCAGTAGAAGGTCGCCGTGCCCGCCTCCCCCAAGGCGGCGATGTAGCGATCCTTGAAGTCCTGCAGCGCGGCGAGGAGATTGGCGTCCTGCTGCTGCAGCTCGGCGAACCACTGGCGGTTGCGGGCGTAAAGAGGAGAGCGCTTCTGGAGCGATTCGAGGCTCTTGATGCGCTGGCGCTGCTTCTGCAGCACCGCCTCCAGCCGCTCCAACTCCCGCTGGCGCATCCCGTCGAGCTTGGTCTGGAGCGCCTGGCGCTCCTTCTCGATCCCGTCGAGCTCGCGCTTCTTCTCCGGGTATTCCGGATTCGGGTCGTGCATGAGGTAGGCGATGATCGCACCGACCACGTAGACGATGACGTTGCCGAGCAGCGACCCGCCGATCACCCAGAGCGGGTTGATGTCCGCCTCGCCGCCCATGGTCAGGCGCACGTTCATCATGTCGGAGAGATAGGTGTCGCGGGCGTAGTAGACGGCCGCCATAGCGAACAGGAACGAGGTGGTGCCCAGCCCAAAAAGGCGCATGGCCCGGCCGCGGCTGATGTCCTCCTGATGGGCGCCGAAATAATACTCCCATTGTTTCAGCAGGGTGCCGTGGCAGTGGGAGGCGAAGGCGAGGCCGGCGGCCACCAGCAGGGTCATGCCAAGCGCGATCGCCGGGGTCGCCCATTTCAGCGCGTTGAAGGATTCGAAGTTCAACAACGCCTCGGCGATGCCGATCAGGCAGAGCACGACCAGGTAGATCGGCACGCTCAGCATCTTCGGCTCGCGGTCGCCGAGCTCCGAGCGCATCTGGGCATAGGCGTGGCGGGCGAAGGATTCGTCCTGCTTGAGCTGCTCCAGCTCCTGATACTGAGCGCGCTTGTCGAGGCGGTGGCCGACCACGAAGCGCTTGCGCGCCTCCAAATACTCGTCCTGGGCCCTGTCGATCTCGGCTTCGGCAAGCTGACCCCGCGCGCCCTTGTTGAAGCTGTCCTCGCCGAAGGCGTTGCGGATCGATTCCATGGCCGGGTTCCGGCGGGCGGCGATGCGCTTGTACCAGGTGTCCATGGCCGGTGTGAGGAAGGGCGGCGTCTCGCCGGTGAGGCCGGTGAGGTAGACCTTCTGCTCCACCATGGTCTGGCGCACGGCCGGCTCCACGCTGGCGATCAGCCCATTGTGGAACTCGCCGTTCGGAGTGAAGTCGATGGCGAGATAGGCGTCCAGCGCCTGAGGCCGGGCCGACCCATCCTGGACGAAGGGGTTCGGCGGCATGCGGTCCATGGTGGACATCGTCTGCTTTCCCTCTTGGGATTCGCGTTCGCGCGGATCGGCGCGTTTCGGCTGGCTGGCTTGCGGCTCGTTCATGGTCGGCCGGCCCTTCAGCTCACCGCAGCGACAGGCGACCAGTCGCCGTTATCGGCGCGGCAATAGAGCTGCTTGCCTGTGTTCGCGGTGCCCTTGCCGGCGACCTCGATTGTGGTTTCGGCGTAGCGGCAGACCTTCGGCCCCGGCGCGGCCGACTCCGCCTCTCCAGTGGAGACCGATGCGGTTTCAGAGGGGCCGAGGGAATAGGCGGAGACCTTCGTCTCGACCCGGCGGGGGACGCCCTGGCTGACATAGGTCTCGGATTTGCTGGCGCCTTGGGAGACGGCGGCCTGCTCGATGGCGCGGATGCGCTCGCGGTCTTCCTTATTTGCGACCGCCAGCATGACGGCGCACATGGCGCCGCCAGCGCCGCCGCCGATCAGACCGCCGGTGGCCGCGCCCCGCTTGCCGCCGGCAGCAGCCCCGATCAACGCACCGCCGACCGCGCCGACCAGCACGGTGCCGACGCAGCGCTGCACGGCCTTGTCCACCGCCGTTTGCGGCTGGCCGTCCTGCGGCACGCAGCCGGAGACGAGAACAGAAAATGAAAGCGCGACGACAAGAGCCCGAAGACGCAGCACGGCCTGCCCCCAAACAAGGACCGAATGACGCCTTCAGCTAAGCACCGCCCGCGAGGACATGCAAGCTTAGGTTGTTAGTTTGTTAACTTGCTCGTTTCGCGCGCAGAGGTTTGGGGGGAAATGCGGCCCCCCTACCGCGTGTCGTCGGAGTCGTGGCCTTCTTCGCCCTGGGCCTGCGCCCTGGCGCGGGTGGAGCGGGTTTGGCGTGCCGGCTTGGCCGGCTCCGTCTGCCTCGACTTGGCGCGGCGGGACTTGCCCTTGCCGTCCTCGCCTTCCTTGCCGACCTGGTAGACATGCAGCTCCCGCTGGGGGAATGGGATCGAAATGCCGGCCTTGTCGAAGGCTTCCTTCACCTGCCGGGTGAGGTCCCAATAGACGGTCCAGTAATCCTCGCTCCTGACCCAGGGGCGGACGATGAAGTTCACCGAATTGTCGGCTAGCTCGGAGACGCGGATCATGGTCGCCG
>Ga0310345_10001263_pt1 | contig 29136 bp, 22 predicted proteins | sample HC15DNA20500_MG_FD_204667 | JGI IMG/M metagenome (GOLD analysis project Ga0310345, IMG submission 204667) | Marine microbial communities from station ALOHA, North Pacific Subtropical Gyre - HC15-DNA-20-500_MG | ecosystem: Environmental > Aquatic > Marine > Oceanic | place: Pacific Ocean: North... | reverse complement strand
ACTAGCGCTTGGCGACATTCGCTATGTTTTCGAGCGGTTCGGTCGTCTGGATGTAGCCGGCCTCGGCTGGAATGTGCAGGCAGGGGTTTCCAAGCTCATCCTGACCGACCACTGGCAGGACGGTCACCACGGCTTCCTTGCCGAACCGTTCGATGGCTGATTGCACATTGGGCGTTTCTGCCAGCTTACCGAGGTTCATTCGTGTCGGAAAAATGATGGTGGCTTCGTTATTGTCTGCCATGCCAAGGGCACGTGATGGTTCGAGCCAGACCGAATCGGTTGTTTCCCGTCCATCATGTCTTGCCAGCTGTTGCGGCGGTGTCGGGGCAAGATAGAAATGGGTGTCGAACCGTTTCGGCATCATTGTTGGCGTGATCCAGTGTCCGAAGTGCACCAGCGTATCGAGCGCGAGGACGATCTCATGCTCGCGTACCAGCTCGACGAAACTTCGTTCCCGGCGGTCCACGGCACTCCTGAAGGGTTCCAGCGATTTTGCGATGTCAGCACCTACCAGGGCTTTACCGACCCCGCGCGAGCCTGCGTGCCTCGCCAGGATCAGCCCACTTTCCTCATAGGCTTCGCGAACCGCTGCAATACGGGCCACACGCTCGGCACCGGCATAGCCGCCATCGGTAAAGTCGCTCCAATCCTCTGACGCGTCCTCTTCATTGGCCTTGCCCCCTGGAAAGACGAGTGCGCCCGCCGCAAAGTCGATCTGGTAATGGCGCTTGACCATGAGGACCTGCAGGTCTGGCTCGTCGCGCAGCAGCAGGATCGTCGATGACAGGAGTGGATCCGGGGCAGTCTTGCTCAATTCTTCTTCCTCCGCATTTCCAGCAAATTTGAAAGAAATCAAATCACCGGTGTGCGCGTGATCTCAATTCAGTTGCCGTATCTGGTTTTTATCAGACGATCACAGAACGGGTGACCTATGCAACAGCTAAGAACGCGCACGCCAGCAAAAGTCCACACGCCAGGCCTGATGCCAGCACTGCGGTTCGAGCCTGTCATTCACCTGGTTCAGGGTGACATCGTCAACCTGATTGCCGAAACGCCCAAGCGCTATGAAGAGCGTGCGTCTTTCGGCGCGTCAGGGCTGATTGCAGAACGCATCAGTCCTGCCCTCTGGCTTGCTCACCAGGTTGAGCAGACAGCCATATTGGCGCGCGAAGAAGATGCCATGGCTCGTCCAATCCTGATTGAAGCCCCCATTGCAGCCATGATGCATCCAGATACGCCGATGGCGTGCGAAGCGGCTGCGGCACGTGGCCGACTCTGCCCGCAGGAAATCTGCATCGAAGTGGAAGACGCCTGTTTCGCTCAGTCTCGAACGGACGTGTCGAACAGCATTCAGGCCCTGCGCAAACGCGGCTTCCGGGTGGGTATCAACGCCACACGTTCCTGGTGCACGCCGCTTGATACCGGGCTCAGATTGATGCTGGATTCCGTTCGCATTGATGCCCACCAGCTCTGGTCATCCAATGACCTAGTAGGCCGCGTGGAGGCTGCTGTCGCCTGCGGCATGGCTGTCGTCGCAGAGAATGTGCACTATCGCGACGGTGAAGATCTCGCCGAAATGGGCATCGAACTCGGCGTGCGCCCGCGCGCAGACGCCTAGCCGGTCCGAATGACTTTGCCTGACTTCTCGTTGTCGGCCGAGGCCTGCGCCTGATCAGAATAAGCGTCCAGCTTCTCAAGCAGATAGTCGAGATCATCCTTGGGGATGGCCTGGAACTGGGTAAGGACCCGCTCGATCATTCGTGACCTGAAACGGGCCTTGTCGTCCGTGCCGCCATCGAGCTCAGTTTCATGATACACGCTCACAGCCGCCTTGAAGGCCGGCAACAGTTTGCGAGGCAAGCCTGAGCGATCAAAGATCGCAGCAAGGCCCCTCGGTCCGGCATCATGGATCATCAGCCAGACACGGCTGTGCGGCACGCCCGACAGCTCAGCCAGGGCATGTTCGACAAAGCTCATATGTCCGACACACAGCGCCCGCATGATCAGCGATTGCGTGAGCCGCCCATTGAGGTCCAGCTGGTGCACGAAGCGCTGCATGTCCTGGCTTCGGTCTGCCTGTTCAACGAGGTCGATGGTAGCGCGTTCCCGCGCCCCGGAAGCAAGATCAATCGCCACCTGCGCTGGTAACTCGTGACGGTTTACCAGCACATCGAAAACCTGCCCCGAGACGAGTGACACAAGTTTTTCGGCGATATGAACCGGAATGAATTCCCGGTTCACAATCGCGGCTGTTACCTCATCATTGTCAGAGAAACGCCCAATCGAGTTCTCGAAGGCCTTCTCCGTCCAGCTGGCCCCCTTGTTGCGGGCCAGCGTGACAACAGCTTCAGATGCAGCAAATTCGCTTATTATCTCGCAAAGCTCAGTGTTCACCCGCGAGCGGGCGGCGATGGCTACCTGCTTCGACGCCGTGACGGCAAGCACGAGTTCGATAAGGTCCTCGTCGGTAAAGGAAGGTGAGAATTCCAGAACAGGAAGCGCAACGGATTCGATGTCCTGTGCCAGTTTCAACGCGACCTCGCGTGGCAATCTTGGGGAATTGCGCAAAGCGACGGCCAGCGTGCGGCGAACAAGGTCTGCCGTATCTTCGGCGAGAATCCTGATGATATCCTCGGCATGCTGACGTTCATTGTCGGTCAGGGCGTCTGTGGCGATGCGCCGACATAGCCGATGCGCAATACTCGCCCGCTCTTCGGATGTCTCCCCTTTCATCAGCCTTTCGATGTCATCCTGCGACAAATGCGGACGCATGCTTGCAATACCCATTTGGACGCGCCTTCCTCTGTGCCTCAAACTCTAGTGCTGACAATTGAGTCGGCCCGGTTAATTTCCGGTTTACCAATCCGGATTTGCCGCATCAAACAAGTGAGGAAACATCAATGCTCGAAGGATTACGCGTCATTGAATACGCAACTTATATGGCTGCACCTGGGGCAGGCAGCATATTGAGCGACTGGGGCGCCGAAGTAATCAAGGTTGAGCCTCCGGGCGGCGACCCGATTCGCAAGTTCTTTCGTACTCTCGGCACAGACATCCAGGACAATCCCGTCTTCGACTTCGACAATCGCGGCAAGAAGTCGATCGGCATCGACACGCGAACCGATGAGGGTAATGCACTCCTGCGTGAGCTTGCAGCCACCGCGGATGTGTTTCTGACCAATGTCCGACCGGGCGGCCTTGCGAGATCCGGCCTCGACTATGACGGCCTGAAAGAAGTGAATCCGAAACTCGTTTATTGCAGCCTCACCGGGTACGGCCTTGATGGCCCGGACGCAGACAAGCCGGGCTTCGACGTTGCCAGCTTCTGGGCACGTGCCGGAGTGGCGCGCTCCACCATCCCAAAGGGCGGCGAACCTTTTCCTTGCCGTACAGCCTATGGCGACCATACGACGAGCATCGCGGCGGCTGCGGGCATCTGCGCCGCCCTTGTTGAGGCTGGCCGGACGGGCAAGGGTCGCCTTGTCGAAGCATCACTCCTGCGCACCGCCCTGTTCACCATGGGATCGGATTTTGCCATCCAGCTGTTCTTCGGCCGTCTCGGTTCGACAAAGGCCCGCCATGAGCAGACCGTGCCAATCATGAATTTCTTCAAGACAGCGGACGACCATTGGCTTTGCATAGTCGCCCGTCAGGGTGAAACGGACTGGGCACCAATCTGCCGCGTGATCGGCCGCGAAGACCTGATCGATGACGAACGGTTCAATAACGCGAAGGGGCGCAGGGCCAACAACCGCGAATGCGTAGATATCCTGGACGTGGGTTTCGGTGCCATGACCCGTGAAGAGGCTGCCAGGAAGCTGGACGAGCACTCCATCGCCTGGTCGCCGGTTCAGACCATGGCGGAGGCCGCACAGGACCCCCAGGTTCATGCCGCTGGCGGCGTGGTGCAGGTGCCGTCGTCTGCAGGCGACGGCTCGACTTTCTCCTCGCCGGCTTCGCCTGTTCGTTTCCCCGGCGCCGATGACGGTCCGAAAGGCCCTGCCCCGAATTTTGGGCAACATTCCAAGGCCGTACTCAGCTCTCTTGGAAAATCCGAGAGCGAAATCCGTCAGTTGATTTCGTCAGGTGTTGTTTCTTCAGCCGCCTGATTCTCAACCGGCTCCGCCTCGACCGGCACAAGCAGGGAGAAATACCGCTGAACTTCATCTGACATTTCGGCCCGGAGTGCGACGCAAAGCTGAATCTTCTCTTTCGCTTCAGCAAGCGCGCGCTCATGGCCGGGCGCCAACTCGCCATAGCGTTCGAACAGGCGTTGGAGTTCACCTATGGCTTCTGGGCGGCAAAGCCCAGATGCCATTCGCGGCGTTGACCTCGGACGCTGACCCGGGATGACTTTCACAAATGCCGGATAGTTCCTGCGCAGCCAATCCCAGGTCTGGGCACGAGTTTCGTCTCGTCCCATCTGACCCGACACCAGCGTGTAGGCTTCTCGTGTCCCGACCTCGCCCGAAATGGCAAGGGCGAGTATCTCGGGATTCAGGTCCGCATCCGTATTCTGCCCGATCGCATAGGCCGCAGCCTGTTCAAACATGGGATCGTCAATTCTGTCGACCGCAGACAGGAGGGCGTCATAGACCGGTCTGCCACCGTCCTGCATGGCGATGGCGAGCGCAGTCGAAAAGTCATCGCTGGTGAGTTCACGCACAGACGCCTCGGGGCGCATTCCAATATATGCACGGGCGGCATTGGAAAACTCGCTGCGTAGTGCGGTGTCATTGCCATAGCGGGCCACGAAGGACTCAAGCTTGGACACGAGAATCCGGTTGTTTTCATCATCCCCCCCTGCGAGCATCTCGATCTGCGGCTTGAACAGCCGCTGGATTTCCGTCTCATATCCGATGCGGGCGTCGCTATCCTTCGGAACGAACTGGAGCAGTTTGGCATAGGCTGAAACGGCCTCGCTCACGACCTGCCGTTCGGGGCGCCTTGCGCCAGCATTCACCACTGCCATAACAGATGCAAGCGACGCGTCACCTGCTTCAAAAGCGGCGATTGCACTGTCGACAGCGACGAGCGCTTCTCCGCCCGAAAGCTCTGCAAAATGGACGGCAAGCGTCGCCCATTGCGGGCTGTCGAGATTGAAACGCCAATAGCCCTTGCCGTCGGCATTCGGCATGATCCAGTCCGGGCAAGACTCCAGCTCATCGAAGGCGATGACGGCGGCTTCGCTATCAAGCATTTCGCACTGGCGGACCTTCTCACCTTCGGCCCCAGCAATCAGGCAGAAAGGAATTGTCCAGCGCCGGTCCTGCTCGATCGGGCTGCCGAGAGGCGTGTAGCGGCTTTGCTGGATCCTGACGCGTGGCGGCTGATTTTCCAAGCATTGCAACCTTGCGTCGATGCGCGGTAGTCCCGACTGCTCAACGAAGCTTCGAAAGGCTTTTGTCAGATCCGGCTCATTCGTCTCCTGGCCTATGACCCTGAAGAAATCTGCACTGTCGGCGACGCCGTCTTCAAAGCGCGCAATGTAGCGTCCAAGGGCAGGCCTGAAGGTCTCCGCACCAAAATACCCGTCCACCATAGCAATTACGGCCAGGCCTTTATCATACGTGATGGAGTCGTAGGCGTTCCGGATGTCGTCGTTCAGGGTGATCGGTTCACGTACCGCGCGCGCGCTTTGCAAGCTGTCCAGCGACATGGCGCTGATACTTTCCGAGATTGCGTCAAGCTCAAAGCCGCCGTCCGGCTCAAGTTCCGACAAGACGATTCCCGTGGCCCAGCTGGCGAAACCTTCCTTCAGCCAGAGATCGTCCCACCACGGCGGCGTGACGAGGTCGCCAAACCACATATGGGCTATCTCGTGGCTGTGGATGTTGAGCAGGGCTCGGCGAGCGGCCGGGCCACTCGACGGCCCAAGCAGGATACGACTCTCGCGATAGGTGATCGCACCCGCAAGTTCCGTAGCGCCGCTCGGCCATTGCGGCGCAGCGATAATGTCCAGCTTGTCATAGGGGTACGGAATTTCGAGCGCCGTCTCGAAAAATTCCACCATGGCGGCGGTGGTCGAGAGCGCATAGGCGATTTCATCACCCTTGTCCCGTCTCGTATAGCCTTTCACCGGAACAGCTACGCTCCGCACGGCATTTGGCGCGAGCGATGGGGCATCAACCCTGTCGAATGGCCCAACAGCGAGCGACAGGAGGTAGGTTGGCAATGGCCGGGTACGCTTGAAACGAATGCGCTGCATTCCCGTTTGAGTAGGTTCGCGGCTGATTTCCACCGAATTGCTAATGGCTTCGTAGCCTTCAGGCACTGTCAGGGAAATGCTGAAGGGTGCCTTGAAGCGCGGCTCGTCGAAACCAGGCATGAAACGGCGGGCCTGGATGCTTTCGGACTTGGCAAGCGCGTAGGAATCGCCCTGCTCCTGCACGCGAAAGAGGCCGGCCAGATTTGCGTCGAACGGCGCTGAATAGTCAATGCGAACGGTCACAAAGCCCGGTCCGGCGCGCCGCGGGAAACCGACCCATGCCACCCCCGATCTGAGCACGTCGCGCCAATATCCGCTCGCTGGCCCAGACGCCCCGTCAGTGATGGTGACGGCCTTGATTTCAAGGCCCTGCCCATGCAACCAGAAGCCGGTTGCAGGTTGATCGAAGGCCACATCCATGGTCACGCTGCCGCCAAAGCGCTGGCGCCTTGGATCGATTACAAGATCAATCTCATAACCCGTCGGCCCGACGCCGCTCGGCAGCGGACCTCGAGGCGCTTTCTGGTACAATTCGGAAAGGTCTGGTTCAGCTGGGTGCGGCGTTGGACCGCAACCGGCCAGTATGGCCAGAGCAAAGAGCCCCATGATCAGGTTTCGAGCGAGCACAATGCCCTCCTGGCTTCGTAATTCTTACGATCAGGCTTCCCAGCCATCCTTTCGATTACAGCTAGACTTAAAGCGATTTGTCAGAATTTCGAAGCCGCAAGATAGCCGTGGCTGATAATGGTGCTTATACGGGTGACATGAGAGTCGCGACCTGGAATGTGAATTCGATCAAGGCACGCCTGCCCACCGTGCTGGACGTGCTGAAGGAGATCGACTGCGATGTCATCTGCCTTCAAGAAATCAAGTGCGAGACGGACGCGTTTCCCTATCTCGAAATCGAAGATTTGGGCTATAACTGCGCGGTGCACGGCCAGAAGAGCTACAATGGCGTCGCGCTTCTCTCGCGTCACCCGCTTGAGGACATTCGCAAAGGCCTGCCCGGCGATGATGGTGACGACCAGGCGCGCTACATTGAGGCGCTTGTGCTGGCCGAAACGCCGGTTCGCGTCGGCGGGATCTACCTGCCGAACGGGAACCCGGCCCCGGGGGACAAGTTCGACTACAAGATTTCCTGGATGAACCGGCTCGAAGCGCATGCAAGAGAGCTCCTGGCGCTCGAAGAGCCTTTCGCACTCGCCGGTGACTACAACACGATCCCGCGGGACGTGGATTGCTGGGACATTGCCGTCTGGCGCGATGACGCGCTCGCCTTGCCGGAAACCCGTCAGGCCTTTCAGCGACTGAAATGGCTCGGCCTGACAGAGGCATTCGAGGCCGCGGATGGCCGGGCCCACGAATATTCGTTCTGGGACTATCAGGCCGGCGCCTGGCAGAAAGGCCACGGAATCCGCATCGATCACCTGCTCCTGTCACCGCAGGCTGCGGACCGTCTGGAAAGTGTCGAGATTTTCAAGAAAGCACGCGGCCTAGACAAACCGTCGGACCATGTCCCCGTCATCGCCGTCCTCGGCGACGCGTGAACCTAATTCTTCTTGGCGCAGGAGCGATTATAGGCGGCGACGCCTTCATTGAGCGTGGAGACCTTTGACTGAAGGTCGGCTTCGAGCGTGTGAAGCTCTGCCTTGAGCGTATCATAGCGCGTTTTCGCCGCGTCAGCAGCGGCCGCATTTTCGGCGCTGAAGTTTCTCAAGGCTTCAATGTCTTCCCAGTTATCACCGGCGTCCTCAACCGTCATAACGAGTTCGTCGCGCTCCGCCTTGAGTTCAACAGCCTCGGCCTGTTGTGCCTTCAGTGCCTTGCCCTGACTATAGCAGCTCGCAGCGGCCTGAGCAGGCATGGATGCTGTTGCCGCGACGACCGAGAGCGCAGCGATGGTTCCGGAACGCAAGATAAGAACGTGTTTCATGGGAGACACTCCTAATTCCTGTTTCGTGAAGCCTCGCTGAACAGATTGACCATTTCTGGGCCGCAATTGGGCATGTGCAATGACGACTACAGGTCGGCGTAGACGTGGCGCTCGCCGTCATAGCCTTCATGCGTGACTGCACCAAGATGCGCCGGCCCGACGAGCCTTGCGAATTTTGCGAGGGCGCCTGAGCCATATTGCGTCTGTCTGGGCGCCCATTTGCGCTTGCGTTCTGCCAGTTCAGCCGGGGTGAGGCGCACATCAATCGTGCCTTTCTCAGCATCGATAGTGATGAGGTCACCCGTTTCGATCAGTGCGATGGGACCGCCCTCCTGAGCCTCCGGGCCGACATGGCCGATGCAGAAGCCGCGTGTTGCGCCCGAAAAACGGCCATCGGTAATCAGCGCAACCTTGTCGCCCATGCCCTGCCCGTATAGTGCTGCCGTCGTGGACAGCATTTCGCGCATGCCGGGGCCGCCCTTGGCGCCCTCATACCGGATCACGAGCACGTCGCCCTCTTCATATTCCTTTTTCTCGACCGCCTTGAAGCAGGCTTCCTCGCCATCGAAGACGCGCGCCGGGCCCTGGAATTTGAGGTTCTGCAAACCGGCAACTTTCACAATGGCGCCGTCGGGTGCGAGCGACCCCCAGAGACCGACAACGCCGCCTGTCTTGGTGATCGGCTTGCTGGCCGGGTAGATGACTTTCTGTTCCGGGTTCCAGGTCACCTCTTCGAGATTTTCAGCCCAGGTCTTGCCGGTGACAGTGATGCAGTCGGCATTGATCAGGCCCTCTTCGTGCAGTGTCTTCATCAGCATGGGCACGCCGCCGGCAGCCCCGAAATCCTTGGCCACATATTCACCGCCGGGCTTCAGCGACGCGATGTAAGGCGTTTTCTGGAAGATTTCGGCAACGTCTTTCAGCTCGAACTTCACGCCGCACTCATTCGCCATGGCCGGCAGGTGGAGCGCTGCATTGGTCGAGCCGCCCGTGGCTGCCACAACGATTGCGGCATTCTCAAAGGCTTCGCGCGTGCAGATATCGCGAGGGCGCAGGCCGGTCTCGATGAGTCGCATCACGGCCTTGCCGGACTCAACCGCATATTCGTCGCGATTGGCATATGGCGCAGGGAGAGCGGAAGAGAGTGGAAGCGCGAGACCGATCGCTTCGGAGACGCAAGCCATTGTATTTGCGGTAAATTGACCGCCACAGGCGCCATCGCCAGGACAAGCCAGCTTCTCGAGCGCGTGCAGCTTTTCCTCGGTCATGTCATTGCTGCCGGCCGCATGCGCGCCGACGGCTTCGAACACGTCCATGACTGTGACGTCCTTGCCCTCGAAGCGCCCCGGCAGGATCGAGCCACCATAGAGGAAGACAGACGGCACGTTGAGGCGCAGCATGGCCATCATCATGCCCGGCAGAGACTTGTCGCACCCGGCAATGCCAACCAGGGCATCATAGCCATGACCGCGCATGGTCAGCTCGACGGAATCTGCAATGACTTCGCGTGATACGAGCGAGGAGCGCATGCCTTCATGACCCATGGCGATACCGTCCGTGACGGTGATCGTGCAGAACTCGCGCGGCGTGCCATCAGCTTCCTTGACGCCATCGGAAACTGCATGGGCCTGGCGCATCAGCGCGGTGTTGCAGGGGGCCGCTTCATTCCAGCACGAGGCGACGCCTACGAAGGGCTTCTGGATGTCCTTGGTCGACAGGCCCATTGCGTAATAATAGCTGCGCTGAGGCGCGCGTGCGGGGCCTTCGGTGACGTGTCGGGAGGGAAGGCGTGACTTGTCCCAGGTCTTGCTCATGAAGGGGCCTCCAGGGCGGTAATTGAACTCGCCGCCTGAATAGGACGCCAAGCGCGCTGGCGCTAGTCATTTGACGAAATTTCCGCCTGATGAACTGTGAAATATCCTGCCCTTTGAGCCTCAGATCACCGTCCGGAAACAGTCCAAAACCAGGCCGATGCCGGATTTCGTCGCCTATTTGAGCAAGATCATGCCCTTGTCCAACACATCAGATACTCAAGATCCCTGTGCTGGCCGACCGGGAACCAGAATTCATCCACCTTCCTGAAACCCATGCGATCATAAAGCCGTTGTGCCCCTTCATTCCCGGAGAAGACGGAAAGGTAGATTTCGGGCGCATGACTCGCTTCGGCCCAGTCAAACGCTTCCTGCGTGAGGCGAGAGCCCAGCCCCTGCCCTTGCAGCGAGGCATCGACATAAAGACGCTTCAGCTCGACAGCGCCCGGTGCCGGGTTTTTCGCCGGCAGACTGAGCGGAGAGCAGAGGAGATACGCACCGAGCGACCCTGCTTCGGTTTGGACAACGCGGATCAGGAGATCCTTGCGGCCAAGGAGCGGGCGATAAAACGCTTCACTATGCGACTCTTCCAGAAAGGCGTTGAGATCTTCGCTCCGGTAGAGATGGCCAAACTTGTCGCAAAAGGTCTTGCGCGAGAGCGCCGCGATGGCTTGCAAGTCCTGTGGCGTCGCGTCACGCACGACCAGTTGGGAAGTGTCGGTATCAGGCATGGTCCGGTTTTTGAGTATCGTAGAGTGTTGATTTGAGAACGAGAATGGGTCGGCCCATCACATGCGGCGACTAGTGCCTATTCTTCCGGATCGAAAATCGCGGTTTCCAGCGTGCCGCTCGCGTCCATCATGCCGCGATACATTCCGGCGGAGTTGAAGACATAGGCATATTCGCCCGCCCCGCCCATGACGATGACCCCGCCATCGCCGCCGAGCGCTTCGACCTGGCCGAGGGCATTCTCGGCAGCGACCGTGATCGTTTCTCCTGCGAGTTCGATGCGCGAGCAGATCGTCTTCGCCACACCAACGCGGATGAAGTATTCGCCGTGTCCTGTCGCGGAGACAGCGCAGACGCCGTTCTGGGCATAGGTCGCCGCGCCGATAATCGGCGAGTCCCCGATACGGCCAGCGGCCTTGGCGGTCATCCCGCCTGTTGTCGTGGCAGCGGCGATATTGCCATCCTTGTCGATGGCAACCGCGCCGACCGTGCCATGACGATCTGCGTCGGTGCGGGTCTGTTCTTCGAGGACGCGCTCGAGTGACTGGACGCGGCGCTCGGTAGTGAAATAGGCATTCTCGACAAGCTCGAGGCCGACGCTCTCGGCAAATTCATCCGCACCCGGCCCCGCGAACATGACATGTTCGGACTGGTTCATGACAGCGCGGGCCGCGAGGATCGGATTTCTCACGCGCGTCACACCCGCGACCGCCCCGGCATTTCGGTCCCGCCCATCCATAATGGAGGCGTCGAGTTCATGGATGCGCGCAGCAGTCATAACCGCGCCCCGTCCCGCATTGAACAGAGGGTCATCTTCCATGGTGAGGACGGCGGCCTGAACCGCATCGACGGCGCTGCCACCATTTGCGAGGACATCGCCGCCGGCCTTGAGCGAGGTTTCGAGGGCGGCGGTATAGGAGCCTTCCTGTTCGGATGAGAGGTTCTCGCGCAGGATGACCCCTGCCCCGCCATGAATGACAATCCGCCATTCAGGCGCTTCGGTTTCAGGTTCCGGACCGGTCTGGGAACCACAGGCAACAATCATCAGTGCACCTACCAGTCCAATGAGAAATCGAGTCATGAATCATCCCTGCCAGTCTTGTTTATCTGACGCTTAAACACCCAGAACAACACAGCCATGTCGAGTATGACAAAGGCCATGATGGCGATGACGACCGGAATGTTCATGACATCGCTTCGCCCCTAGCTGATCGCCGCCAATTGTTCGCGCGCGGACCGGAGCTTTGCAAGCGTGGCCTTCCATTCGACGACGCGCTCACGATTCTCCTCGACGATTTCCGGAGGCGCCTTGGAGACGAAATTCTCATTCTGGAGCTTGCGCTCTGTGCCCACAATATCCTTTTCGAGTTTGGCCATTTCCTTGTCGAGGCGGCCAATTTCGTCAGCAGGTGTGATGAACACCTCAACCTGCAGCGCGATGGTTTCGTCGCCCGAAGCAATGGTCACGGAACGAGCGGGCTTGTCGGCGGCGACAACGAATTCAGAAAGCCGCGCCATCTGCCTGATGGCGGTCTCATTCGCGTGCGCCCAGCCTTTTACCTTGTCCGCAGCGCCGATCAGCGAAGCGGAAATCTGCGCGCCGGCAGGAACATTGAGCACAGAACGCGTCGAGCGGATTTCGGAAATGGTGTCGAGCACCCATTGAAGTTCGGCTTCGGCGTCGGCATCGGCCCAGGCGCCTTTGAAATTCGGCCAGGACTGCATCATGAGGAAGCCCGGACGTTTGCGTGTTTCGTCTTCTGTCTGTTCCCAGAGCGCTTCTGTGACGAAGGGTGTAAACGGGTGGAGCAGCTTCAGCGTCTGGTCGATGACCCAGCCGCAGGCCTTGCGCGTCTCGGCCTTTGCGGCCTCGTCCTCACCATTCATGACTGGCTTGATCAGCTCGATATACCAGTCGCAGAGGACGTTCCAGATGAACTGGTAGAGCGCATCTGCGGCCTCGTTGAACTTGTAGGCTTCGAGCGCGGCGGTGACGGCTTCGGCGGCTTTGGCAAGCTCGGCAGCAATCCAGCGGTTGAGCGGAAGTTTTAGATCACCCGGCTGCAGGTTGTGGCCGAATTCGCACTGGTTCATTTCCGCAAAGCGGGTCGCGTTCCAGAGCTTGGTGGTGAAGTTGCGATAGCCTTCGACGGCCTGCGTCGAGAGGCGGATATTGCGCCCCTGCGCGGCCTGCCGGGCAAAGGTGAAGCGCAGGGCATCGGCGCCGTACTGATCAACGATCTCGAGCGGGTCCATGGCATTGCCCTTGGACTTGCTCATCTTCTGGCCCTTCTCGTCCAGCACGAGCGCGTGGATGTAGACGTCATGGAACGGAATCTCGTCCATGAATTTGAGGCCCATCATCATCATCCGGGCGACCCAGAAGAAGATGATGTCGTGGGCGGTGATGAGCACGCTGGTTGGGTAGAAGGTTTTGAGGTCGTCGGTGTTTTCAGGCCAGCCCTGTGTCGAGAACGGCCAGAGAGCGGAGGAGAACCAGGTGTCGAGGACGTCTTCGTCCTGTTTCAGAGCGGTTGGTTCACCGTAATATTTCTGGGCCTGAGCGTTCGCGCCTACCTCGTCTTCAGCGACGAAGATCTGGCCATCCGGTCCGAACCAGGCCGGAATCCGGTGGCCCCACCACAATTGCCGGGACACGCACCAGGGCTGAATATTGTCCATCCAGTTATAATAGGTCTTGGTCCACTGTTCGGGCACGAACTTCGTGGCGCCAGTGCGCACAGCTTCGATGGCGGGCCTGGCCAGTTCCTCGGCATTGACGAACCACTGGTCCGTCAGCATGGGCTCGATGACGACGCCAGAGCGGTCGCCGAAGGGCTGGGTGATCAGCTTGTCCTCAATCTCGATCAGCAGGCCGTCGGCGTCGATGTCCGCAACGACCCGTTTGCGGGCCTCGTAGCGATCAAGACCGCGATAGGCTTCCGGCACAAGGTTGAGGGCATCGATCTCCGACGCCGTCGCGGACTTGCCGCCTGCGATCTCTTTTGCGGCCGCAGCGCTCTCTTCATAGGACGGGCCATCGGTCCTCATGCGGGCCTGGACATCCATCAGCCGGTACATCGGAATGTTGTTACGCTGGGCAACGCCATAATCGTTCTCGTCATGCGCGCCGGTGATCTTCACCGCACCAGAGCCGAAATCGGGGTCCGGATACTCATCGGTGATGATGGGAATCAGGCGGCGATGTTCTTTCGGGCCAACCGGGATCTCGCAAAGCTTGCCAATGATCGGCTTGTAGCGCTCATCATCCGGGTGCACGGCCACGGCACCGTCACCGAGCATGGTTTCAGGCCGGGTGGTCGCGATGGAGATATAGTCGCGCTCTTCCTCGAACGTGATGTTCCCGTCTTCATCCTTCTCGACATAGGTGTAGGTTTCGCCATTCTGGAGCGGATATTTGAAGTGCCACATATGGCCCTTTACATCGCGGCTCTCGACTTCGAGGTCCGAAATCGCGGTCTGGAAATGCGGGTCCCAATTCACGAGCCGCTTGTCGCGGTAGATCAGGCCGTCTTCGTAGAGCTTCACGAAGACCTTCTTTACCGCTTCGGAGAGGCCATCATCCATCGTGAAGCGCTCATTCTCCCAGTCACAGGAGGCGCCGAGACGTTTCAGCTGATTGATGATCTGGCCACCGGATTTCTCTTTCCACTCCCAGACGCGGTCGACGAATTTCTCGCGGCCAAGGCTGGCGCGGCTTTCATTTCCCCCGCTCTCGGCGAGTTGGCGCTCGACCACCATCTGCGTCGCGATACCCGCATGGTCGGTGCCAGGCTGCCAGCGGACATTCTTGCCGCGCATGCGCTCGAAGCGGACGAGTGTATCCTGAAGCGTATTGTTCAGCGCGTGGCCCATGTGCAGCACGCCGGTCACGTTTGGCGGCGGGATGACGATGGCGTACGCCTCGGCGCTGGTGTCACCGGACGGGCGGAAGCATCCAGCTTCCTCCCAGCGCTTGTAGATGCGCTGTTCGGCACTCGCAGGGTCAAAGCGTTGGTCGAGCATATTCAATTTCCATCAGGACAATAAACAAAAGGCGCGCCGGTTATGGCGCGCCTCGTCTCTATATCAAAGAGTGTGAGCTGTTCTAGCCTGCCATGCGCGCAATGCGGCGGACTTCCTCTTCCACCTTGCGCTCGACGATGGCTGGCAGGTTGGCATCGAGCCATTCCTTCAGCATCGGACGGAGCATTTCCATCATCAGGCCTTCCAGCGTGTTCGGATTGCCCGCATCCTTGGACTGTTTGACCATCAGCTTGCCGAGTGCGCTGGCAGCAGCGCCTGCAATGCGTTCATCGGTGATGCCGGCATTCGACGCGGGTGCCGGATCAGTCGGGGCAGCTGGCGCTTCCGTCTTGCCACGCAGCGGCGATGGTTCACGCACCGGCGGAGCGGCCGGGTCGGATTCTGGCTCTATGTATTCAGGTGCAGACACGGTTTCTTCCTCAAACTCTGGGGCTGAGAGCGCATCTTCAAATTGTGGTTCGTCGACGTCGAGATCAACCGCATCGAAATCAAATTCTTCCAGTTCGTCGACGGTGGCAGCGGTTTCGGCTGGTGCGCTGTCGTCAACGGCGGTCAACTCGTCAAACATCTCCTCATCGACATCCGTGAGAAGCCCTTCGTCGGATGAAAGTGATTCGAAGCTCTCTTCAGGGATTGCAGAGAGCGACTCACCGCCCCCTTCAGCCTCTTCCAGCACATCGTCGAGCGACAAATCGTCGAAATCGCTTTCGTCGGAAACCGACACAGCGACCTTCGGCTCTGATTCTGGGTGAGACTTGGCCGCGCCGTGCCCTGTATCGCCGTCATCGGCTATGATCTTGCGAATGGAGGCAAGGATTTCCTCCATGGTAGGTTCAGCTTGCGCTTTGTCGGCCATTCCCAGCTCCCGAATGGTAAAGTTTGTGTTGCCACTCTGGGCTACACCGCGTCGGTTAATAGGGTGTTATGACGGATTCGCTGAAAGATTGCACGTCAACGAACAGTTAGCGAATACCGATGCCGAGGACTTCCGGCGACAATTCGCCCATAGCCGCGAGCAGCTGGTGAGCGGCGACATACCGGTCACGCTCGGCACTGACGACGGCGAGACGCGCTTCGAGAAGCTGCTGTTCCTGATCAAGCACATCGAGCGTGGTGCGGAAGCCAACCTTGAGCTCTTCCTGCGCGCCTTCATAGGCGATTTCGGCGGCCTCCACCTGTCTTTCGGACGCGGCGACGGCCCGCTGCGCCGCCTCCAGTCCATACCAGGCACGCGCAATCTGCGCACGAACGAACCGCTCATTCAGCGCTATCTGGCTCTGCGCCTGACTGCGCTGCAACCTGGCTTCTCGAAGACGGGATGAATTGAGGCCGCCGGTGAACAGCGGAATACTGGCCTGGGCACCAGCTGTGAAACTCGTGTCATTGTAACCGTCCGAATGGTATTCCTGAATACCAGCCTGCGCGATGGCAGACACTTCGGGCCGAAACGCCCCTTTTGCGACTTCGATCGACTCCTTTGCTGCCTGTTCAGCAAAGCGAGCGCCCTCGATTGCGGGGTTGGAGTGAAGGGCAATCGCCAGGGCCTCGTCAAAGGTTTCTGGCATTGGCGGCGCTGGCGGCACCGGCGCAAGATCTCCTGCGTCGAGCCCGGTCAGGAAGGCGTAATAGGCGAGACTCCCTTCAAGCTGGGCTTCGGCCGCCGCGAGCTGGGCCCGCCCGCCTTCGAGGCGCGCTTCGGACAGGGCGACATCCGTGCGGGTGATGTCACCCACATCGAACCGGTCCTGCGACGCCGTGAGTTGGCCTTCCAGGAGGTCGATACTGCTATTGCGGATGTCGATCACGGCGCGGTCGCGGATGATATCGACATAGGCGGTTATCGTTTCCAGCAGAAGCGTCTGGGTGGCCGAATCAAGTTCGGCTTCAGCCGCAAACGCCCCAGCCTCGGCCTGGCGCACGACCGCTCCGAGGCGACCTCCCGCATAGATCGGGAAGCGGGCCTCAAGTTGGGCCGATGCAACAGGCCTGTCACCATTGTTGAACGCGAAGGGGGCGCCAGAATCGAGGGACTGGTAGACATAACTGCCAAAGAGGTTGACCTTCGGCCTGCCCCGGGAGCGCGCCTGATCGATCTGCTCTTCGGCGATATCGGCAGCCATGCGCTGGGCCCGGATGTCGGGATTGTTGAGGTAGGCGGCGCTGAGCGCGTCCTGCAGGTTTTCGCCGCTGGCCTGCGGCACGCCGGCGAGCAATAGTGACGATGCGCTTGCGAGTAGATATGTCAGCCTCATCCCGCTTCCTCCAGTCTCCCTGCGAGTAGACTAGGCGGGAATTTCAAAAAAGTGAACAGTGTTCACTCTTTCCTTGGCGGCAAGTCCGGCACGGGAATTCGTGCTAGAATGCGAAGCTCTTCTTCTTGCGGAATCCGGGAAGCTCTGGCGGGCAGCCATCGAAAACGTCCCGGTAGGATGTCGTATCGCCAGCGCGCGTATAGACGCGGCCGCGAGCGAGGTCGCGGCCGACTGGAACGGGCACGCCGAGACGACCGCCTTCGGCGAGCTGACTGAACCAGGCTTCGGGCGCTTCTTCGACCGTTCCCGTGACAAGGATAACGTCGAATGGGCCCTGATCGGGGAGACCATCCTTGAGATTGCCCTGCACAGCAACTGCACGGTCAATGGCGAGCTTGCCGAACCGGTCCGACATTTCGTCGACCAGCGTCTCATCATCTTCAAGCGCGATGGCCGTTTCGACGATGCGGGCCAGCAGCGCTGTCTCGTATCCGGCACCAGCGGCGATCACGAGCGCAATATCATTTGGCTGCGGGTCCAGCGCTTTCAGCATCTTTCCAAGGTCGCGCGGCGTCCAGAGCGCGCGGCCATCGCTGGTCTGGATCTCATACTCGGCATAGGCGATGGCCTGGTCGGCCTTCGGCACGAAAGCTTCACGCGGCGTATGCAGGAAAGCAGAAACGATATCCGGGTCCGTCACATCATTCGGGCGGATTTGCGTATCGACCATGGTCTGGCGCAGTTTTGCGAAGTTCATGGGGCGGCATCCTCTAATGGTTCGGACTTGTTTCCGCCCGCAATATATGAGCCCGCCGCGACTGGCAATGTGGCCATATGTGCGAAACGCCGTTTTCAGTGATTGCATGCGCGAGGGCACGCTGCTATCAGATCGCCCTGCTCTGAACGGCCCTGTGGCGGAGTGGTGACGCAGCGGATTGCAAATCCGTGTACCCCGGTTCGATTCCGGGCGGGGCCTCCAGATGCAAGCGCACCGCTTTCCCCGACCTGAAATCTTTCAAAATTCGCCTGCCCTATGGGCTGCAATGCCAGCAGAGTTCGTCGCTGGAATATGAACCAATCGGGCCACCGGGCGGCGTATCAGGCGCTTTTGGTGGTGTCGGTGTCTCACCCTCAAGATGCTGGCGAATCCTCGAAGACAGGCGCGCAAAATGCTGCTTCTCCCTGTCGGACCTGGCCACGCGGCGACCCGACAGCCGGTCCTCGATCCTCCGCAATTCGCCATCAACGGCGCTGGCAACCTCGCTCGACAGGCCCGGCTCTACGGCCAGACCGATCAGCGCCTCGACGTAACGGCTCTGCACGATGCGGGCGAGCGCCTGATGGCGCGCGGCGTCCGGACGCTCGAAGACTGAGTTTTCAATTTGCGTCAACATGTCGGACAGGCCGAGCGAGATGCCCCTCTGTTCATAGGCGGCGACCCGTTCGAGGCGGGCGGGCGCCAGCAAGGCATCCAGGGTCAGGTCGGCGGCGATAGTGGCCGCTGATGGCAAATCGAATACCGGCCCGGTCCGCGATGGGAACACTTCAAGCGTTTGTCCACCCCCTGCGTAGCCGACATCACCCGGCGTCAGCAGGTTGAGCACCCTGTCAGGCAGGTCCAGCACAACCGGGTCGAGCGTGGCGAGAAGTGCGTCCAGCGCCCGCTGCTGATCGGCAACCGGAACGGGCGTCGCCGGCGATGGGTTCGCGCCCGTGACGCCGTATCCGAAGCCCAGCCCGCCGATATATTTTGCGGCCGCAGCCACCTGATAGCGGTGGTAGAGATAGATCGGCACGATGACAGCATTGAGGTCGGACGTCGGTCGCCCTGCTGCGAGACGGTCGAGACCGAAGTCTCGCAGCGCGATCTGCCGGACCTGCATGGTTTCGTGCAGCGTCTTGATCGCGTCGGCACCATTGTCCCAGACGGAAGCGTAGGGATGCGCGGTGTCGACAGATCGGGCATGCTCGTCCGACGTGAACCGCAAGCCAGAGCCATAAGCCTCCGCTACCATGGCATCGAGCGCGGCGTCCTCGGTCGCGGCGTCGGGAAACTCGGTATAGAGCCACTTAACCGTGAAAATATCCCAGTCACCGAGGCCCACAGCATAGGCCTGGGAGAAATCGAGGCCGCCACTGACCGGGCGCACATAAGGTGCGGGATAGTCCATGACGGAGGCGCGGTCGTTTGAGCTCGCCGCGAAATTGTGGGCGAAGCCAAGCGTATGGCCAACTTCATGCGCGGCGAGCTGCCGGATCCGAGCAAGGGAAATCTCGACCGGATCATTGGCGCTGCCCGTCCCTGTTTCGGAGACGCCGGCCAGCCCTTCGAAGATCATCCGGTCCTGCCGGACGCGCTGCGAGCCGAGAATGACGTTCGCCTTGAGGATTTCGCCGGTTCGCGGATCGGAGATCTGGCCACCATAGGACCAGCCGCGCGTCTCGCGGTGCACCCAGTTGATGGTATTGTAGCGAACATCGAGCGGGTGGGCGTCGGCGGGGAGGACTTCGACCCGATAGGCATCCTCGAATCCGGCCGCTTCAAAGCCTTCGCCCCACCAGGACGCGCCGTCAATCAGGGCCTCGCGAACCTGCTTCGGGGCGCCCGGGTCGACATAGAAGACGATGGGCTTTCGTGCGGGGCTGGTGGCGGCTACCGGATCCGTCCGCTCCAGCCGGAAGCGGCGGGACAGGCGCTGCACTACGGGCTGCGAAAGCTCGCTCGAATAGTCATAGAATCCGAAGCCGATATTTGCGGTGCGCTGGTCAAACTTGCGGGGCCGATAACCATCATCCGGCAAGCGAACAAAGGAATGATGCTGAATCAGCGTCACCGACCGCGCATCCGGCGCTGTGGCATAGGTCTGCGCATTGGGCTTTGACGTTGAAAAGGTAAGAAACGAGTCGAGTTCGATATTATCCGGGAACGCCAGTGCACTCGCCACGTCGGCGAATGAGCGCTTGTCATCCAGCGAATAGTCGCCAGCGTCCGGCCCATGCTTCAGCTGGGCGGCGATGCCGAACTGATCACGCGTGAGAAAGTCAGAAATGTCGACGAGCAAGCGGCCGTCATCATGCTCAGCCTTGATTGCCCCTGACCAGAGGAATGAGCTTGCAAAGGATTGGGCCACGGCAAGCCGCTCACGCGGATCGTCCGCACTGGCACGAAATCGCCAATTTTCCTGCTCCGCGACAATCTGCTCACCAATCTTGCGGAAGCCGAGGATGACGCCAGCGCTTGCATTGCCGCGGTCAAGGCCGATCGGATTGGAGCCGAGACCGCCCGTCAGCCCGGTCGTATAAATAAAGCGTACCGTGCGCCCGGTCTTGTCTGGCGCAGGCAGCGCCGCGTAAACGGCATTGGCGTCCGGATCGAGATAGAGATCGATGAAGCCCGGTCGATGCTCCAGCGGATCGACGACATCAGCCCATGTCACCCCATCCTCAGCGCTTGCCGCAGGTTGCCACGCGACCAGAATGAATAAGATTGCCCACAAAACCCGCATGGCTCACCCCGTCATCAGAAACAGCACGACTTAGAACGGACACCGCACAATCACGCAAGTCAGGCAACGCCCTGCAATGGATCGGCCTTGCCGGGCAAAACGGGCAAAGGTGTGCCGAAACACGACGGCGGTCGCACAAATAACCGTGTCAGACCACGGATTTCAACCAGACCGAACAATTTAACTCTCGCTTAGGTTTTGTATTGCGACCACTACGATAAATCATTTCTCGATATTTTTCAAAACTTTAGAAATTGAAGCTTTTCTGTCAGGCGGTTGTCAACCAGCGCCCGATTCCCTTCTGGCACGAATGCTGCGCTCCAGCGCCGTGCAACGTAGAAAACGTTCAAGGGGATAAAAATGTGGAATAACGTGCAGCTGAATGCGCAGGTAAACCTTATGAATTGTCCGGTCTTACCGGATGCGCCGCCCAAACCCGTCGCCGATGTCATCGCTTTGAAAGCCAATCCAGGCAAAGTCCTCGCCGACGCCATCAATGACTATCTATACCGACACGAAGACCCGGCGAGGCGCGGCGACGCCGTCGTCGAAATGAGCTTCCTGCTGCGCCAGGCGTTGTCGGTCGATCCGGACAGAATGAATACGCTTCCTGTCCAGCTTGGTCACGATTACAAGACCGCGCGCAGCTATCTCATTTCCGAGACTATCCGCTGGGTCCAGAGCGACCGCCTCGAAGCGCTGTTCTCAGCCGTCGGACTATCTCGCGCCGACGCCCAGACCGTCCGGGAAATCCTGCCGACGGCCATCAACCTCGAATGTCTCGCCGTCTGGCTGTGCGAGGAATTCGGTCACCTTCGCGCCATTCGCCATGCCACGCACGCTCGCCGATATGTGGCAACACGCATGACAACCGATATCCATGGCGGCCCGAGACCCAATACGACAGGAGAACGCTCGTGCGGCGAACGCCTGCAATCGGTGTTCGACCACTGGGCCAACCCACTCTGCGAGGTCGAAACCTCCCTGCACTATCAGAAGGTAATCGCCCCGCTCACAGACCAGCTGATCGCCCTGGGCGGGGCGCAGAACGACACTGACGGCGATCCCGTCGCGGCCAACTCCAATGAGGTCTGACGCCATGAAAAAGACGATCAAGGTTTTCCCCAATAGCGGTCACCAGCTGCTGTTCTTCCCGCAGAGCGACCAGAATGCCGACCTGAAGGATCAGGGCGAATGGCGCACCCCGATGGACAAGACCTGGCTGAAGGGCCGGATCGGCTCCAAACCGATTGTTGTCGACGGCGGTGATCCGGCTGAAGTCCAGGGTTTCTGGGTTGCGGTGGATGTAAATGTCGGCGGTCCAGACCGAGGCTATGAGGTCCCGCGCTCGGAGGCAGACACACTGCAAAAGTCCAGGACTGCCGGACGGATTATCGATGATAAGGACGGGCCAGCAATAAAGGCGGGTTGTCACAATCCATACATTTCATCGACCGCTGATGACCTGCCGCGCGAAATCAAATTGAATCTGAACAAGGAATTCGCCCTTCCGCCGTCTTTTGATGAAATGGAGCTGGAAATCTCCTTTGCGGAGGAAGCCGGCGCACCAATACCGGTGAACCTGATCGTCGATTTCGGCAATTCGAGAACGGTTGTCCTCGGTCTCGAGCAGACCGACGCAGGCGGCAGCCTCTCCTCCGTCTGCAAGCCAATCCTTTTCCCGAAAGCCGGGATTGAGGCTTCGGCCGCCAATGATGAAGACACAAAGATCCAGCAAGCTGTACCGGAGAGTTGGTTCGTGCTGATGGAGAATCTGTTCAGGTCCGAACCAACCCATCGGCTGAGCGCTGGATTCAAGCCGAGCTTCCGGAAACCGACCCTGCTCGACCGAATCCTGAATCGCGGGCGCCGACTTCGTACCGATACCGTCACCATCGCGCCGCATATCTTCACGCAGGTCTCCCCGGCCGTCATGGGACTGGCCGCCCAAGAGGCCCTAGCCGATCTTGACACTGAGGCCGGCGGCCTGTCCTTCCTGTCGTCACCCAAACGCTATGTCTGGGATGACGCACCGCTCGGCGAAAAGGGACACACCCACTGGACGATGCAACGCCAGCCCTGGCGCGACAGCAGTCATGACGCCCAGAAGCTGGTTCCGCTGAAAGGCGACATCTTCCGGTTCATGCCGAACGCCGATGCGGACTGGTCACTCGAGAACTGGAGCGAATTCACGCAGTCTGATCAGGTCATGCGCCCGGATCAGTCACGGGCTGACAGCATGATCTGGGTCGCGCTCTCGATTCTCGAACAGGCGGACCGCCAGATCCAGTCGGAAGCCTGGCGCAAAGGCAACAAGCCGTATCTGCGGCGCGTGCTTGGAGACGTTATCCTGACCTATCCGGCCGGCTGGACGCAGGACGAGGTCAATCGATATCGCACCAAATGGGAGCGCGCGCGCGACATCTTCATTCTCAGCCGCCGCGCCGTGAGCGATGGCCCCATTCCGGAAGTTCGCCTGCCGATTGATGAAGCCGTCGCTTCGCAGCTCGCCATTGTCTACGCCGAGATCCATCATATGCGCGACTATGGTGAGAACTGGATCGAGCTTTATGGGCGTGGAAGAGGCGAAGATGCCCGCATTCGCGTGATGACGATTGATATCGGTGGCGGCACGACTGACACGTCTGTCGTGGAATACCAGGACTCGTTGCCGGGCGCCGGCATGGACATAATGAGCCGGCTGGTCTTCAAGGATTCCTCAACCCATGCAGGTGACCGCCTGGTCAAGGACGTCATCGAGCAGGCCCTGCTTCCGCTCATTGGCGCAGACTTTCATAAGACCGTCGAAACGCGCGAAATTTTCGAGGAAGTCTTTTTCAAAAGCGCCAGGATCGACAGCGAGCGGGCACAGTGGTCCGTGATCACGCGCACGGTGTTTGTTCCCATCGCACAGCGCTGGCTGAAAGAAATGGCGACCAGCACCGATGCAGACCTTGTGATTACACCTGCATCCGCGGGTGCATCGCCTGCGCAGATTGAACGGATGAATGCGATCCTGCGGGCTGCGGGTCTGGTAGGCGAGTTTCTGGCACCGGATACCGCACTGAAGCTGGAGCGCAGCGGTCTCGATGCGATCATCCAGAAATGGTTCAGCGAACTTGCAAAAGTCCACGGCGAGATTGCCGGCCTGTTTGACTGTGACGTCGTGATCCTGACGGGCAAGCCTTCGGAGCTGCCAGCTGTTCGCCGCCTGCTTGAGCGGCATGTGCCGGTCACCACGGACCGAATCATTTCCGCGAAGGACTATTTTGCCGGTGACTGGCTGCCCATGTCGAAGACGGGCTATATTGATGACGCCAAGCTGGTTACGGCGCTCGGCTCTGCCGCGCTCAACAGTATGCAGAGCGGTGTGCTGTCGGGCTGGAATATCCGTACCGAAGCCGATCCCGACTATCGCCGCGAGAACCATTGGGGGCGCATTGCAGGTTCTCTCAAGCCATTTGCCGAGAGCGACATCCTTCTGCCTGCAGGTGAGATGACAGCGAGCGCAAGCCTCCTGACGGGAAGTGTGATCGGACGGGCACGATTCCTGAATCACGTGCTGCCGGAGCAGGTATACAAACTCCAGCATGTCAGCGGCCGACAAATGCTCGTCGACGTCAAGCTTCGCCGCGTGGTCGCAAAGCCCGGCAAGGAAGACACGCACAGCATGACGGGCGAAAGCCTCGTGCTCGTGAAAGCCCGCGATGCACATACCAGGAAAGCCATTCCCCTGTCTGAATTGCGCCTGCAACTTTGCACCCTTCCGCAGTCGGAAGACTATTGGCAGGAATCCGGACGATTCGAGGTACGCTGGGCAAGCTAGGGCGCTCTTTCACGTCTGCAGCTGCGCAGCCAAATGTTGACGGGTGCTATCAAGCTTCGCGGCATCCGTTTACGCCGCATTAACCAATCCGCGAGATACCTACACTCGTCTTCTTTGGAGACACCCACCATCACCCAACGCCTCGGCGGGAGCATGTCTCCCGCCGTTTTTTTTAGACTTGCTGCAAGAGGGCGTTTGACACGCGGCGCTGCTTTGGTATTGGAGCCGTCTCGCAAGTGATCCGCGATAGCTCAGTTGGTAGAGCAGGCGACTGTTAATCGCCCGGTCGTAGGTTCGAGTCCTACTCGCGGAGCCACTTTCCCTTCCCTGGAAATGAAGATGCCTAAGGCTGGCAGGCCCGCACGCCGAGGACCGGTATGACGGTGGTCCAGCGCTCGCCTGTGGTGATGGTCAGCCGGCCCGACTGGACGCGCTGTCCGCCATTGAGCTCGTCGCCCGGAACGATGCTGACCAGGACTTGCTCACCTGCCGGACCGACGAATCCCTGGTCGGTAAGAAACTGGCCGAAAATTTCCCCGGTATTGCGGGTCTGGCTCACAGTTACAGTCTGCGCCCCGATCTTCATGGTTGCGGATCCTGACTGGGCCTTCTGGAAGAAGATGAGCTGACTCGCGTCCGTCTTGTTCCAGAGGAAGAGCCCGCATTCCTTAGAAAGCAATTGCTGCGGTCCAAGTCCGCCTGTCGGCACAACATTCCTGGCCGGGAGCAGTGTGGATGGATCGACCTGAACCGGAGCGGCCTCGCCTGGCTTCTCACCGCCGGACGAACAGGCACCAAGCGCGACAACGCCAGCGATCAATACACTCTGCGCGAACTTCATTGCTCGCCCCCTCCGCCTGGTTCAGTCACTTGCTGATAGGTCCATTCATCAGCGGATCGCGTAAACCCACCGCGCGCAAGCAGCGCTTCGATATCGTCACTGGTCGTGCGGGCCCGGACATCGATCCGCGAGCCACCAGAAAGATCTGCGACGGCCTTGAAGTCGAGTATGTCGCCTTCTTCGCTCTCACCGGCCATTTCGATGTTGAAGGCGCCGTCGCTGCAGGTAACTGTGCCTGTCAGATCTGAGAAATCCCGCCCGAACTGCTGCGCCGCTCGGCTGAGCGTATCCGTCCTGATATTGCCCGATGCGTCAAGACAGGCCCCGTCGACGATCTCCACGCTGCCACCGTTGAGCCGGAGGATACCGCCCAAGGAGCGGATGTCGGGGGTTAGGGTTTCCAGCGCTGCAATATTCTGTTCGACCCGAAGGTCGCTTGCCGAGATGTCGTTTGATCCTCTGACGGTCACGACACCAGCACCGCGTCCCCCTGCCCCGCCCCACTGGACTTCGAGGGTCGGCGAAAGGTTCAGGAGCGATGCTGGTCGCAAGGACAGGTCGACGTCACCGACCGGTTGTCCGTTGAGATAGACGCCGGACATCCGGCCCTTCCAGATCGTGCCTTCTGACTGGGTCCATTCAATACCCATATCATTCAGCGGCAGGCGGGTCAGAACCATACCGAGAGGAATACGGCTGGCCGCGAACCAGACAAGCGCCACGATCAGCGTCAGGACAAGCAGGAAACGGATCAAGAGCCAGCACCTCCACTGAGTTCAACCGTCGCTCTAACGCGCCCATTGCCAGCCTGATCCACACTCATCTTTTCAATGCGCCCCCCGAGCTGCATTTCCACCGTGCTCATCCAGTAGAAAAGCTGGCGCGGGTCCGCCTGTTCGAAAACCAGGGAGAAGCGCCCCGAATCACCGCCCTGCAGGCGAGCGATGGCGAGACCTGCAGATTGTGCCTGACGTGTGACTTCGGTCTTGAAGGCGTCAGCGCTCAACACCGCGCCTGTTGAAACAGCGACCGCTGCATTGGCATTCGGACGGGCGCGAATGGACGCCGTGAGCCGTTCAATCCGCGACAGCTCTTCAGCAGCGGCCTGGCGGTCGAGGCGAGCCGCGTCGCGAGCAGACGAGACCGGCGAGACAAGCCCGTACCAGCCAATCAGCAAGACGGTCAGCAGGCCAGCGGCGCTGATCAGGGCTTTTTCGCGGACCGAAAGGCTTTCCCACCAGCTCGTCATGATGCGGCCTCTATGTTGAATTCGCCGAGCACACGAGAGCCCGACTGACGCGCGGCGCCGAGTGTCACCGACAGCCCCATGCTTTCCAGACGGCCGCCGATCACATCGGCTTGCGAGTAATTGTCGAACACGACCATGGCCGTCAGACGGCCCGTATTGGCATCATATCGGAGCGACCGGACTTCGGCGCTCTCATCCGTGGCGACAGCCTCATATAGCGCAGCGGTCGCTGCGGTCGGTCGCAGAGAGACAGCGGCGTTCCGCTGGTTCTGCTGGAGGGTCTGGATCGCCGCGCCGGCATCGCCCATCGCATCTGGCGCGAAAGCCCGCGCGATCATGCTTGTTCGCGAGCGAAGGTCTGCGGTCTGCCTGTCGAGCGCCTGTAGCTCTATCCAGGCTGTTCCAAGCCACATTACACCGGCTATGCCCGCCAGAGCGCCAGCCAGCCGCCAGCAGTCAAATCCTTTCAGCTCCAGCGATCGCCGCAAGGCGAAATCGCCCTGGCGCAATGAGATGTGCGCCGATGGCGTCTTGTCGTTATACCATCCCGCCAGCAGCGCGATCAGATCCTCGCGTGTGGCGACATCCACAATCTCAGCATTCGCCTGAAGGCGCCGCGCCAGACCTGTCCCGTAAACGATGTCCAGCCGCTCGGCCGCGAGGGTACGGACCAGATCGTCTGGCGCTTCACTGTCGCAGGCAAAGGTCAGGTCGCCGTCCCGGAAGAGGATCTCCTCGCCGGTATCAAACGCGACGTTTCCATCCGGCAGAAGCCCGTGCAGGCAGACAAGGTCGGCTTCCGGAATGTCGAGCGCGTTCAGGTATCCCTGCCAGCGCCTCATATCCTCGTGGGATGCGACATGCAGGGCGCGCTGGCTGCCTTCTCCCGCTGGTCCGAGTGCGGCGTGCAGCGCCTCGACCGGTTGGGCGACATCATCCTCTATGGCAAAGAGGGCTGTCCGGCGCGCTTCTGACGGTTTTCGCGCCACGATGTCGACCCGATGCGCTGTCACGGCTGTCCCCGGAACAAGTGCGACCGCGCCAACTCCGTTGCCGAAACGACCGGATGGCTTTTCCTCGCTGCACATCCATTCGCCCGATGCGCGCCAGGCAAAGAGCGGTCGGCCGGATGGCAACTTGGGCAGAAGGATGAAGAGATCGGTCAAGACTATCCTTTTCGCTCGCGCCGCACCACTTTTGCCGGACCATCACCGACAGAGAAAAGCAGGCTGAATACCCTACGCGTCCCGCGATACTCGATTGCGGCTGTCACGTCGACATAACGCGATGTGGTTCCCAGCATGTCATTGCGGATGAGTTCGGGCGCAATTTCACTGATTTCCGGCAGGCCGACGAAATCTTCCACGGATGGCCACCCCCCGGACGGACGCTGGAAGATAAGATCGCGGGCTTTGTCTGCGGTCAGCGCGCCTGAGGCTGCAAGCGACAGTAGAGGCGCCTGGCGCTCACTGATCGTGTTGATGTTCAGCGCTGGCTGGAGCTGTTCTGGGAGGACACAGAGGAATGGCTCCATAGCGTCCAGCAAATCTGCCGACACATGACGCACCGACAGAAGTTCGGACTCATCGGCTAGCATCTGGCCTGACGTACGATAATTCATGGCGGGGTTGGAATAAAAACTGTCTTCAGCGCCGTTCAGGCCCGGCGATTGATCGGCGTCGATCCAGTCGGAGATGCTGGACACCAGTCCTTCAGCATTAACGGTATCCAGATCCGCAAGGTCGATAAGACTGGCAAGGTCTGCTGCGGCGGTGTCTGACTGACCACTGCCCTCCCCGCCTGACCTTGGTGCGGCGAGGCTATTCAGGTTGAAGCAATTGCTGGCATCGCGGGCCAGAATGGTGATCAGGCCGCCTTCCGCCTCAAAGGTGAGCGGCTGGTTCATGACCTCGACACTGGAGGACAATGCCCCCTCGGTGGCGCTCATGATGTCATCAATGGCAAGGCGGGCATATTCTTCGGCGGCATAGGCCAGCCAGTCAGCCTGCGCGCTCGCATCGAGGGACTTGGCGCGACTGGTACTTGCGAGGACGGCATTGGTGAGTGTCACGGCTACGACGGACATGGCCGCCACGATCATCAGCGTCGTGACGAGCGCGACGCCGCGCTCATTGCTGTGTGCCCCCACAGTCATGATGGAAGCCCTCCCACAAGACTGCTGATCGTGAAGACGCGGCCATCCTGAAGCGCAATGCGCATGTCGATCAGGTCCGGCAGGACGTTTGCCGGAGGCACAGTGCGCCCTTCCCAATAGGTGGACGGCTCACCATTGCGCCAGAAGGTGAGGTCTACGCTTTCGACGTGCTGAAGCAGGACCCGGCGGGCGACAGGCGTATTGGCGGTCGGGTCTGGGCGCAGATAAGCTGCGCGGACGAGGTCACCCTCACCGGTGAGTTCATAGCGTACAGTCTGCAGCCCGCTGCGCGGGACAACTCGGTCCGGATTGATCCAGCCATTCCGGACGAACCGCATCACCGCATCAGTCTGGTTCGTCTGGCCACCAACCAGGGTCAGCGGTTCGCCAAAGCCATCTTCGGGCACCGAGCCACGATGCACCATTGCTTCGAGATCATCGCGGATGAAGGCCTGTGCAATATCGAAGGTCCGGATGGTGGCTTCGCGGTCGCGGACCTGTTTGCCAGCTTCAGTAGCGCGCAGCAGCAAACTCCCGCCTGCAACCGCGAGGATCGACAGGATGAACAGCGCAACGAGT
>Ga0310345_10001262_pt1 | contig 29151 bp, 28 predicted proteins | sample HC15DNA20500_MG_FD_204667 | JGI IMG/M metagenome (GOLD analysis project Ga0310345, IMG submission 204667) | Marine microbial communities from station ALOHA, North Pacific Subtropical Gyre - HC15-DNA-20-500_MG | ecosystem: Environmental > Aquatic > Marine > Oceanic | place: Pacific Ocean: North... | reverse complement strand
AGGTTGCCGGGATCGGCGGGGTCGAAATTCTCCGCGTCCTCCACCGTCTCGATCAGGGTCATCGCGCCGTCGGGCACCTGGCCGAAGGTGCCGATCACCTCGGGGTGGCCGGCATGGCCGACGAACACGATGTGCTTGCCCTGATCGACCAGCCGCTCGGCCTGGCGATGCACCTTGGAGACCAGCGGGCAGGTCGCGTCGAGATAAGCGAGGCCGCGCTGGCTCGCCTCGGCGGGCACCGATTTGGGCACGCCATGCGCGGAGAAGACCACCGGCACGCCGTCCGGCACTTCTTCCAGCTCTTCCACGAACACGGCGCCCTTGGCGCGCAGCGAGTCGACGACGAATTTATTGTGGACGATCTCGTGCCGCACATAGACGGGCGCGCCATATTTCTCGATCGCGAGTTCGACGATGTGGATCGCGCGATCGACGCCGGCGCAAAAGCCGCGCGGGGCCGCGATCAACAGGTCGAGCGCGGGAAGGGTCGTTTGTTGCATGGCGCGTCTCTACGCGATTGCTTGCGCGGGCGAAAGCCGCTTCCTATGGTGCCGCCCGCAATTGGGGTGCCATCCGCTGGCGCGCCCAACCCTATCGAAAAAAGGTTCGCGCTGTTGATCCGCCTCCGTCTTGCCCTGCTCGCGCTTCCTCTGGCCGCCGCCGCCTGCGCTCCCAAATCGGGCCAGTTCACGTTGGAAGGCATCACGGCGGTGCGCACCGCCTGCCCGAATGTCGCGGTGCCGGCGGGAACCGGCGACATCACTTTGTTCAACACGCCCGGCAGCACCGATTTGAGCGCGTTGGACGTGACGGCGACGATCACCAATGTGCGCGACGCCTGCTCGGATTCGGGCGAATATGTCCAGTCCACCGTGACCTTCGACGTGCTTGCGCGGCGGAGCGAGGCGGGCGCGGCGCGCGATGTGGTGCTGCCCTACTTTATCACCGTGGTGCAGGGTGGCACAGCGGTGGTCTCCAAGCGGATTTCCCGTGTGAACGTCCATTTCGACGCCGGCCAGCTACGCGCGCAAACCTCCGGCCAGGCAACCGCGAGCGTCCTGCGCTCCGCCGCCACGCTGCCGCCCGAGCTGCGCCGCGAGATCACCCGGCCGCGCAAGGCCGGCGGCGAGGAAGCGGCGACCGATCCGCTCTCGCGCCCCAATATCCGCGCCGCGATCGCCCGCGCGACCTTCGAGGCGCTGGTCGGCTTCCAGCTGACCGATGATCAGCTGAAATATAACGCGACCCGCTAAGCGCGGCGTTGACAGGTTCGGGTGCGCGCGGCACAGGCTCGCGCACGTCGGCTTTCAGCCAGCCCCAGCCGCGGGAGAGCGTGGGACTCGTCCCACCGCCGAAGGAGCAACCGCCCCGGAATCTCTCAGGCCAAACGGACCGCCTGGGGCAAGACGACTCTGGAAAGCGACCCCGTTTGGGGTCCACCGAAGGGGTAAGCCGGCGCAACCGGCGAAAGCTCTCAGGTTTCCGTGACAGAGGGGGCGCGGCGGGTTTCGTGAAGGAGCATCGCCGCGCGACCAATGGAGCGGCCATGAGCGACGACGAGCTGATTGAACTGCCGATCGAAACCCTGCCGCTCGATGGCTGGCACCGCGCGCGCGGCGCCCGGATGGTCGAATTCGCCGGCTATCACATGCCGATCCAATATGATGGCATCATGGCCGAGCATCTCTGGACGCGGGAAAGCGCCGGGCTGTTCGACGTGAGTCACATGGGGCAGCTGCTCTTCTCGTCGGGGAGCGCAGATGTCGCCGCCGCGCTGGAGAGCGTGCTGCCGGGCGATGTGAAGGGTCTGGCGCCGGGGCGGATGCGCTATTCGCTGCTGCTGAACGGGCAGGGCGGCATTCTCGACGATCTGATGGTGACGCGGCTGCCCGAGGGGAGCGCGTTCGACGCGGCCTTCTACATGGTGGTGAACGGCGCGACCAAATGGGACGATATCGCCCATCTGCTCGAAAACCTGCCCGAGGAAGTGACGATCAACCACTTGGCCGACCAGGCGTTGCTCGCGCTGCAGGGGCCGAAGGCGATCGACGCGCTCGCGCGGCTGGTGCCTGGCGTCGAGGCGCTGCGCTTCATGCAGGCGGCGGGGTTCGAGCGCGACGGCGTGCCGCTGTGGATCAGCCGGTCGGGCTATACCGGCGAGGATGGCTTCGAGATTTCCTTGCCCGCCGAGAACGCCGAAACCTTCGCCACCGCGCTGCTGGACCAGCCCGAAGTGAAGCCCATCGGCCTGGGCGCGCGCGATTCGCTCCGGCTGGAGGCAGGCTTGCCGCTCTACGGCCATGACCTGGACGAAGAGACGACGCCGGTGATGGCGGATCTGGGCTTCGCGCTCGCCAAGCGCCGGCGCGAGGCGGGTGATTTTCCGGGTGCCGAGCGGATCGCGATCGAGCGTGAACAGGGGCCCGCGCAGAAACGCGTCGGGCTGCTGATCGAGGGGCGCCAGCCCGTGCGTGAGGGCGCGGTGGTGCTCGATGCCGGCGCGAGCGAGGTCGGGCGCGTCACGTCAGGCGGGTTCGCGCCCACGGTCGGCGCGCCGATCGCGATGGCCTATGTGCCGCGCGCGCTCGCCGCGCCCGGCACGCGCGTGCAACTCGCCCAGCGCGGGAAAGTCCATTGGGGCACGGTGACGCCGCTGCCGTTCGTCCCCCACCGCTATGTTCGCTGAAGGGAGCCAGCCATGAGCCGCTATTACACCGAAGACCATGAATGGATCGAACTCGACGGCGAGATCGGTACCGTCGGGATCACCGATTATGCCCAGGGCCAGCTCGGCGACATCGTGTTCGTCGAAGTGCCCGAAGAGGGCAAGACGCTCGGCAAGGGCGACGAGGCCGCCGTGGTCGAGAGCGTGAAGGCCGCATCGGACGTTTATTCGCCGGTCTCGGGCACGGTGATCGAGGGCAATCCCGCGCTCGGCGACCAGCCCGGGCTGGTGAACGAGGACCCGGAGGGCGAGGGCTGGTTCTTCAAGCTGACCCTGTCGGACACCGGCGAGCTGGAAGGGCTGATGGATGAAGCGGCTTACGAAGCTTTTGTGAGCAAGTTGTGATGCGGCCCCCTCCCGCGGGCGGGAGGGGGCAGGGAGTGGGCACTCCCTAACCAACAAGCAACCTGGCGCGCTTCTGGCCCGCGAAGCGCCCACCCCCCAACCCCCTCCCGCTTGCGGGAGGGGGAGGGCGACGAAAGCTGAAAATGCGCTATTTGCCTCTCACCGATACCGACCGCCGGGCGATGCTCGCCGCCATCGGCGCGGGGTCGATCGACGATCTGTTTGTCGATGTCCCCGCCGAAGCACGGCTGAGCGGCCCGATTGCCGGGTTGCCCGACCACGCCGGCGAAATGGCGGTCGAGCGCCACATGAAAGCGCTCGCCGCGAAGAACACGGTGGCGGGCGAAGTGCCATTCTTCCTTGGCTGCGGCGCCTATCGCCACCATGTGCCCGCCTCGGTCGATCACCTGATCCAGCGCGGCGAATATCTGACCGCCTATACCCCCTATCAGCCCGAGATCGCCCAGGGCACGTTGCAGATGCTGTTCGAGTTCCAGACGCAGGTCGCGCGGCTGCTCGGCACCGATGTGGCGAACGCCAGCATGTATGACGGATCGACCGCCTGCTGGGAGGCGATCGGCATGGCGCGGCGGATCACGCGGCGCGGCAAGGCGATCCTCTCGGCCGGGCTGCACCCGCATTATGTCTCGGTCGCGCGGACGATGGCCAAATATACCGGCGATCAGCTCGAAACCGCGTTGCCGAAGCTCGAAGCGGCGACCGATGCCGAGGCGCTGATCGCCGCGATCGACGACGATACCTCGTGCGTCGTCGTCCAATATCCCGATATTCTCGGCCGCATCACCGATCTGCGTCCGATCGCGGCGGCGGCGCACGCCAAGAAGGCGCTGCTGATCGCGGTCGTCACCGAGCCGGTCGCGCTCGGCGCGCTCATGAGCCCGGGCGAGATGGATGCCGATATCGTGGTTGGCGAAGGGCAATCGCTCGGCGTCGGGCTGCAGTTCGGCGGGCCATATGTCGGGCTGTTCGGGGCCAAGGAGAAATATCTCCGCCAGATGCCGGGGCGGCTCTGCGGCGAAACCGTTGACGCGAACGGCAAGCGCGGCTTCGTGCTGACGCTCTCCACCCGCGAGCAGCATATCCGCCGCGAGAAGGCGACCTCGAACATCTGCACCAATAGCGGACTGTGCGCGCTCGCTTTCTCGATCCACCTCACGCTGCTGGGCGAGGCCGGCTTGCGCAAGCTCGCCGCGCTCAACCACGCGCGCGCCGTGCAGGCGGCGGAGCGGCTGGCGCGAGTGCCGGGGGTGAGCCTGGTGAACGACGCCTTCTTCAACGAATTCACGCTGCGCCTGCCCAAGCCTGCCCGGCCGGTGGTGCGCCAGCTCGCCGACCACCGCGTGCTCGCCGGCGTCTCGCTCGGCCGGCTCTATCCCGGCGAGGCGGCGCTGGAGAACGGCCTCGTCGTAGCAGTGACCGAGACGGCGACGCTCGAAGACATCGAAACCATGGCGACCGCGCTCGAGGAGGTGCTCGCATGACCCTGAACCAATCCGGCTGGCGCCCCGAGCGCCCCGCGACCGCCGCCGATCTGGCCGGCGCCACCACCACCGGCAACCGCGCGCTGATGCTGGAGGAAGCGCTGATCTTCGAGATCGGTGACACCGGTACTTGCGGCGTCGATATCGAGGACGTGCCCGCCATCGCCACGAAACTCGGCGGGCTGGAGCGGCGCGCGGTGATCGGCCTGCCGGGCCTTTCCGAGCCCGAAACGGTGCGGCATTACACCCGCCTGTCGCGCCAGAATTACGCGATCGACCTGGGGCTGTTCCCACTCGGCAGCTGCACGATGAAGCACAATCCGCGCCTCAACGAGAAGATGGCGCGGCTCCCCGGTTTCGCCGACATCCACCCGCTCCAACCGGTCGACAGCGTGCAGGGCGCGCTCGGGGTGATCAACGAGCTGGCGGTGTGGCTGATCGAGCTCACCGGCATGCACGGCGTCGCGATGAGCCCCAAGGCGGGCGCGCATGGCGAGCTGTGCGGCATCCTCTGCATCCGCGCGGCGCTCGAGGCGCGCGGCGAGGGGCATCGCAAGGTGATCCTGGTACCCGAATCGGCGCACGGCACCAACCCCGCGACCGCCGCCTTCGCCGGTTATAGCGTGGAGGATATCCCCGCGACGCCCGAGGGCCGCGTCGATACCGCCGCGCTCAAGGCCCGGCTGGGGCCCGACGTAGCGGCGGTGATGATCACCAACCCCAATACCTGCGGCCTGTTCGAGCGCGACCTGAAGGAGATTTCGGACGCGGTCCACGCCGCCGGCGGCTATGTCTATTGCGACGGCGCGAACTTCAACGCGATCGTCGGCCGGGTGCGCCCGGGCGATCTCGGCGTCGATGCGATGCACATCAATCTGCACAAGACCTTTTCGACCCCGCATGGCGGCGGCGGGCCGGGCTCGGGGCCGGTGGTGCTGTCTGAGGCGCTCGCCCCCTTCGCGCCGCTGCCGTTCGTTGAGCGGCAGGGCGATCATTTCGCGCTGGTGGAAGAGGAGACCGCTGGCGAGCATCATGCCGACAGCTTCGGCCGGATGGTCGCCTTCCACGGCCAGATGGGCATGTTCACCCGCGCGCTCAGCTATATTCTGAGCCATGGCGCCGACGGCCTGCGCCAGGTGGCGGAGGACGCGGTGCTGAACGCCAATTACGTGCTGCGCGCGCTGGAAGGCGTGCTCGACGCGCCGTTCGCGGGGGCTGGCCCGTGCATGCACGAGGCCCTGTTCAGCGATGAGGGCTTCCCCGAAGGCTTCTCGACGCTCGACGTGGCGAAGGGGCTGATCGACGAAGGTTTCCACCCGATGACGGTCTATTTCCCGCTCGTCGTCCACGGCGCGATGCTCGTCGAGCCGACCGAGACCGAGAGCAAGGCCGCGCTCGATCAGTTCATCGGCGCGCTGCGCTCGGTCGCCGAGCGGGCCAAGGCGGGCGATCCGGCGTTGAAGAGCGCCCCCCACTTCGCCCCCCGCGCGCGGCTGGACGAGACGCTCGCGGCGAGGAAGCCGGTGCTGGTGTGGCGCGAGGCGGTGGCCGAGGCGGCGGAATAGGGCGACGCGGCCGGTTCTGGCCAATCGGCGATATACATATGGGCCTCCCCGGCGAAGGCCGGGGTCCAGCGTCCCCCCGATTGCTTCGGGTCGCGAAACACACCGCTAGCGCGCGGCTCGGCCTTGGCCTTTGCCGGGGAAGGCGGAACAGCGGCGGTTGGGCGAACATTTGCCGGCGCGTTTGCGTCGCCCGTGTCGCTCGACTACTCCCGCGGTCATGCAGCCCACTGGACCCACGCCCACGCTGATCCTCGTCGCGGTGATCGCCTTCGTCTTCGCGCTGCGGTTGCAGCGGATGCAGCATGGCCGGCGGCTGCGACTGGAATTGCTGTGGCTGATGCCGGCGCTGTTCGGCGCGCTGACGGTGACGATGTTCGCGTTCAGCACGCTGCCGCCGCTCGGCTGGCTGGCGAGCGTCGCGGCCCTCGCGGTGGGCGCCCTCCTGGGCTGGCAGCGCGCCCGGCTGATGCGCATCGATGTCGATCCGGTGACGCACCAGCTGAGCCAGCGCGAATCGCCGCTCGCTTTGCTGTTTCTGGTCGGCATCATCGGCGTGCGCGCGCTGCTGCGTGGCTATGGCGCGCAGGAGGCGGCGGCGCTGCATGTCAACGCGCTGGTGGTGACCGACATACTGATGGCGCTCGCCTTCGGGCTGATCGCGACGCAGCGGCTGATGCTTTATCTGCGCGCCCGCGCGTTGCTCGCCGAGGCGCGGGCGTGAGGCCCTGCCGCTCGGCGCTGTTCCTCCCCGCGTCCAACCCGCGCGCGATCGAGAAGGCGCGAGGGCTGGCGTGCGACGCGGTGATCCTTGATCTGGAAGACGCGGTCGCACCCGAGGCGAAAGCGGACGCGCGGGAGGCGGCGGTGGCGGCGTGCCGGGCGGGGTTTGGCGGCAAGCGCGTCGTGCTGCGGATCAACGCGCTCGACAGTGAATGGGGCGCCGACGATCTCGCTGCGGCTTACGATCTGCCGATCGACGCGGTGCTCGCGCCCAAGGTCGCGACCGCCGAACAGGCCGGACGTTATGCCACCGCGCTCGCCGGGCCGAAGCTCTGGGTGATGATCGAGACCGCGCGCGCGATCGGCCAGCTTCAGCCGATCGCCGATGCGGTGGGGGCGGGGGGCGCGCTGGTCGTCGGCACCAATGATCTCGCGCTCGAGCTGCGCTGCGCGGGACGGGGCGCGCTTTCCCCGCTGCTGCCGCTGGTGGTGGCCGCCGGCCGCGCGGCGGGGGCGTTGGTGCTCGATGGCGTGCGCAATGATTTCAGCGACTTGGACGCCTTCGCGCGCGAGGCTGCGGAGGGCGCCGCGCTCGGTTTCGACGGCAAGACGCTGATCCACCCGGCGCAGATCGATGCGTGCAACCAGGCCTTCTCGCCGAGCGACGCGGCGGTCGCGCGGGCGCGCGCGGTGGTCGCGGCATTCGCGCTGCCGGAACATGCGGGCAAGGGCGCGATCCGGCTGGAGGGGCGGATGGTCGAACGGCTGCATCTCGCCGAGGCGGAGCGGGTGCTGGCGCTGGCGGCGTTGGGGTAAGGTTCACGCGGCGGCGCGGAGAGGTTTTTGGTTCGCGCGGAGGCGCAGAGGACGCAGAGGGAGGACGCTGAGAGTCGCGCTCATCCTGCGCGCCGAAGGCGCTTTGATCGCTTTGAGGAAAGGCGCTGCGCGCCGGCTTAGGTCTCCGCGCCCTCTCTGCGTCCTCTGCGCCTCTGCGCGAATCCCTTGGCTGCGTGCGCGACCGCCAAAGCCCGGAACCCGCCGCGTCTCCGCCTGAACCAACCCCGCTTGTCCGCACAAGCCCGCGCGCTTAGTCTCGCCGCATCGAGCGCCCCCGCCGGCGCCCCAAGCGATAGGAGAGTCTCCCATGGCCACCTTGCTCAAGCCCGCCAGCGTCCGCGACTCTGTCAGCCCCGAGGAGTGGCAGCTGCGCGTCGATCTCGCCGCCGCCTACCGGCTGGTCGCACTTTACGGGTGGGACGATCTGATCTTCACCCACCTTTCCGCGCGCGTGCCGGGGCCGGAGCATCATTTCCTCATCAACCCCTATAATCTGATGTTCGAGGAGATGACCGCCTCCGCACTCGTCAAGATCGACGTCGAGGGCAATCAGGTGTTCGGCGATCCGGCGCCGGTGAACCGCGCGGGGTTCGTGATCCACTCGGCGATCCATATGGCGCGCGAGGATGCGCAGGCGGTGATGCACCTTCACACCCCCTATGGCCAGGCGGTGTCGGCGATGGCGGACGGGCTGCTGCCGCACACCCAGACCGCGATGATCGCCGCGCATGATGTCGCCTATCACGACTATGAAGGCATCGCGACCGACCTGGACGAGCGCGAACGGCTGGTCGCCGATCTGGGCGAGAAGAACGCGATGATCCTGCGCAACCACGGCACTTTGTCCGTCGGGGCGAGCGTCGCGCAGGCGTTCATCCGCCTATACTTCCTGGAGCGTGCCTGCGAGGCGCAGGTCCATATGCTGAGCGCCGGTCGCGACGGGCTGAACAACCCGCCGCAAGGGGTGGAGCATAAGGTGAAGGAACAATCGAGCGGCGCGGGGATGGCGATGCTCGCCCAGGGGCTGGCGTGGCCGGCGCTGCTGCGGAAGCTGGACCGGGTTAATCCGGGATATGGGGGGTAGGGGAAAATCGCTGACCTTTTTTATGCACAGATTCGAGGCGTTCTTGATTCCGTCTCCGCCATCAATCTAACTGCATGCCCGGGCCCTTAATACAACAACTGGTTACATTAAATTATCGTGGTACAAACAAGCCAATGACAACCGGCGTCAATCTTATTCCCCGCAATCGACTTGCGTTGATTCCTGAAAACCTTCGGTTAGCTCATGAGTATTGTTTTTTCATCCATGATGAGTGCACTCGAATCCTTTTGGAGTATGAAGGTGCCAAAGCGTATGCTGTGAGTATAAAGTTTCGAACTGAGCGCGATGCAAAGATATTTTCAACGAAGACCGCTAAGCGTAATCCCATTTCTACCATGAGATCTCTAGGATACGAGATTGAAGCGCGTCAAGTTATTTTAAACCAAATTACAATGGCGATGGTATCCGATTGTCTGCATCATATATTTGAGGCTCTAAAGTGTCTTGAAAAGCGAAAGGTGGTGGTAGCGTTCAATCTATTGCGCAAACCGCTGACAGACAATCTTCTGTATCTATCTTGGATGCTAGGCGATGAGGATGCGTTCTACCTGGCTTTTACGAAAAACAGTCCGCGCGGAATAACGTCGAGTAAATTAAAGAGCAAAAGATCAGAAATTATCTCAAATGCACTCGCTGTCACCCAAATCAGTCACATCCTCGATTCTATATTCATTGATAAAGTGCTCTTTGATAAATCTAATGATATGGGATTCCAGAAGTTATTTCAACATGCAGTACACCTTGTGACGGTGCAAGAGGTAAACTTAGAAACAGCGCCAGAAAACTTTAATTTTATATTTTACGGCAATGACCACGATGACTTGTACCTGGCGACGTATCACGTTCTGCCGAACGCACTCCTTTATCTCTCGCACGTTATCTTTAAACTTTTTGAACGTATCGCAGCGCCCGATGAAGGCAGCAAGATCGCTTTCAATGTAAGGTCTATCTTGGGTTTTTATCTCCTCCAAGGCGGCGATCTTAAGTCATATGCTGTTCAGAGTCTCTCAGCGTTGAAAATCATCGAGTGCCCAGATTGCCAATCCCCGCTAAAAATGACCGCTCATAATGCTGCCCGAATGATTCTAACGGAGTCGTTTCGGTGCGTGAAATGCCGACGGAGGCAACCGTTTCCATTTTCGTGGATTTTCTGAAAATAGATAGAGGTGCTCGGTATTGACCGAGAAGTCGGCTGAGACAAACGCACCCTTCCCCCAACCCCCACCTCATGCCAATAACCCCCGCATGATCCCCGGCTTCGACCTCCCCGCCTTCATCGCCGCCACCCTCGCCGAAGACCTCGGCTCGGGCGATGTCACCGCTGCCGCCGTCATCCCGCCCGACGCTCGCTTCTCCGCGCTGATGAACAGCCGGGAGGCGATCACCGTCGCCGGGCTGCCGCTCGCGGAGGGCTTCTTCCGGGCGCTCGATCCAGGCGTCCAGGTCGAGCGGCTGGTGGAGGAGGGCGCGCAAGTCGCCCCCGGCGCGGCGCTGATGCGGCTCAAGGGGCAAGCGCGCGCGCTGCTCAGTGCCGAGCGGTCGGCGCTCAACACGGTGCAGCATCTGTCGGGCATCGCCACGCTCACGCGACGCTATGTGGACGCCATCGCGGGCACCGGCGCCACGCTGCTTGATACGCGCAAGACGCTCCCCGGGCTGCGGCTGCTGGAGAAATACGCCACGCGGATGGGCGGGGCGACCAACCACCGCATGGGGCTGTGGGACGCGGCGATGATCAAGGACAATCACGTCGCGGTCGCGGGATCGGTGGAGGAAGCGGTCGCGCGCGCGGCAAGCGCCGGGATCGAGCGGATCATCGTCGAGGTCGATCGGCTCGATCAGATCGAACCCGCGCTCGCGGCGGGCGCGACGCATCTGCTGCTCGACAATATGCCCCCGCCCGTGCTGCGCGAAGGCGTCGCGCTGGTCGCGGGCCGCGTGCCGACCGAGGCCTCGGGCGGGGTGCGGCTGGAGACGATCCGCGCGATCGCCGAGACGGGCGTCACTTATATCAGCGTCGGCCGCCTCACCCAATCGGCGCCGGCGGCCGATATCGGCCTGGATTTCGCGCTCGACTGAGCCCCGCTTACTGATCCAGGAACGAGCGCATCTTCCGGCTGCGGCTGGGGTGCTTCAGCTTGCGCAACGCCTTGGCCTCGATCTGGCGGATGCGCTCGCGCGTCACGCTGAACTGCTGGCCGACTTCCTCCAGCGTGTGATCGGTGTTCATCCCGATGCCGAAGCGCATCCGCAGCACGCGCTCCTCGCGCGGCGTGAGCGAGGCAAGCACCCGCGTGACGGTTTCCTTCAGGTTCGCCTGGATCGCGGCATCCACCGGGATCACCGCGTTCTTGTCCTCGATGAAATCGCCCAGGTGCGAATCCTCCTCGTCGCCGATCGGCGTTTCGAGAGAGATCGGCTCCTTGGCGATCTTCATCACCTTGCGCACCTTCTCCAGTGGCATGGAAAGGCGCTCGGCGAGCTGTTCGGGCGTCGGCTCGAAGCCATGCTCGTGCAGGAACTGGCGGCTGGTGCGCACCAGCTTGTTGATCGTCTCGATCATGTGCACCGGGATGCGGATGGTGCGCGCCTGATCGGCGATGGAACGGGTGATCGCCTGGCGGATCCACCAGGTCGCATAAGTGCTGAACTTATAGCCGCGGCGATATTCGAACTTATCGACCGCTTTCATCAGGCCGATATTGCCCTCCTGGATCAGATCCAGGAATTGCAGCCCGCGATTGGTGTATTTCTTCGCGATGGAAATCACGAGGCGCAGATTGGCCTCGACCATTTCCTTCTTGGCGATCCGCGCCTCGCGCTCGCCCTTTTGCACCATGTTCACGATGCGGCGGAACTCGGCGAGGCTCATGCCGGTCGCCTGCGCGATCTCGGCGATCTCGGTGCGGATGCGATCGACCGCGGCGGCCTCGTTCTCGGCGAAGGCCTTCCACTTCTTATCGAGCTTGACGACGACGCTCAGCCAATTCTCGTCGAGCTCCTGGCCGACATAGCGTTCCAGGAAGTCCTTGCGGCTCACTTTGTGGCGCTCCGCCAGGCGCAGCATCTGCCCGCCGAGCGCGGTGAGGCGCCGGTTATAGGCATAGAGCTGATCGACCAGATATTCGATCTTCGCCTGGTGGAACTGCACGCTTTCCACCTCGGCGGTCAGCTCCTCGCGCAGTTTCTGGTATTTGCGCTCGTCGGCGGGCGTCAGGTCGCCGCCGGCGGCCATCGCCTCCAGCCGCTTGACCTGCATCTTGGCGAAGTTCTTGTAGATCGAGGTGATATTGGCGAACTTCTCCAGCGCCTGCGGCTTGAGCTGTTCCTCCATCTGCGCGAGGCTGAGGGTGTTGTCTTCCTCCTCATCGTCGCTCGGGCGCGGGGCGCGCCGTTCGGTCATCGATTCCTCGTCATCCTCCTCGGCGACGACTTCCTCGACATCCTCTTCTTCCTTGAAGCTCGGCCCCGCGCTGCGCTCGGAGATTTCGCCGTCGGCGGCTTCTTCTTCCAGGTTTTCGGGCGCCGGGTCCTTGGAGAGCATCGCCTCCAGATCGAGGATCTCGCGCAGCTGCATCGTGCCCGCGTTCAGCTGGCTCGACCAATCGATGATCGCGTTGAAGGTGATCGGGCTTTCGCACAGCCCCAGGATCATCGTGTCGCGGCCCGCCTCGATCCGCTTGGCGATGGCGATCTCGCCCTCGCGGCTGAGCAGCTCGACCGCGCCCATCTCGCGCAGATACATGCGCACCGGATCGTCGGTGCGATCGACGGTTTCCTTCTTCTTGGTCTCGAAGGCAGGGGCGCTGCCATCGCCCGGATCGGCGACGTCGACCTCTTCCTCGGGCTGTTCCTCGGCCTCGGCGTCTTCGCCGGCGTCCTCGTTCTCGACGATGTTGACGCCCATCTCGTTGAGCGCCGACATGATGTCTTCCAGCTGATCGGACGACATCTGCTCCTGCGGCAGCGCCTCGTTCAGCTCGTCATAGGTGATGTAGCCGCGCTTGTTCGCCCGCGCGATCAGCTTCTTGATCGACGCGTCGTTCAGGTCGATCAGCGGCGCGTCCCCCGTTTCCATGGTCTCGTCGCTGCTCGTATTTGCCTTCGCCATACTCAACCCAACTCCGATTCGCCCCCAGCGTTGCCGGCTAGATAAGCCGATTCGTGCAACGCCCTATACCTGGAACGCAAGGCCGCCCGCCTCTGCTCCAATTCGTCATAGGCTGCCAGGTTGGGATCATCGTTGATCCGCTTGGTCAGCGCGTCCAATTCGGCCAGCAGCTCCTGTTCCTCATGGAGGAACTCGACAAGTGATCCAAGCATCCGCACCGCCTCGCCAGGCTGAACATGCCAGCGAAAGCGCAGATCGGATTGCATATCGATCCGGGATTGGGGCTTGAGCCGATTGGCGGCCAATATGGATCGCACGGCGTCTTCATCAAGCCCCGGGCGTTGAATCACCGCCTCCACCAGCGTTTCGCGCCACGGCAGCAGCTCTTCGTGGCGGATCGGGAGCAGGCTGATCGGCTCCAGCACGGTGCCGAGCACCTGCGGAAAGCGCGACAGGCCATAGAGCGCGGAGCGGGTGAAGAGTTGGTACAGGTCCCGCCGCCCGCCCGGGCCGGTGGCGATGATCGCCTCGCCGATCGCGCGACGTTCCTGGCGCTTCCAGCCGAATTCCTCGAAGAACAGATCGTTGAGCGCGCGGCGATATTCATATTGCACAAGGCCGTTCTCCACCCCTTCCGCGAGGGATTGGATGCGCTGGCGCAGCGACGCCCGGCCCTCGGGCGTATCGGTGTGCGTCTGGCCGCGCTCGGCCTCATAGAGCACGCGGATCAGCGGGCGCGGGGCTTCGGTGGCGGCGGCGAAGGCGGCGGCGCCGCCCTCGCGCACCAGATCGTCGGGGTCCTTGCCGTCGGGGAGGGTGACGAAAGCGAGCGATTTGCCCGGGGCCAGCTTCGGCACCGCGCGATGTGCCGCCCGGATCGCCGCCTTCTGCCCCGCGCTGTCGCCATCGAGACAAACCAGCGGCACGTCCACCTGGCGCCAAAGCAGCTCCAGCTGCATTTCGGTGAGCGCGGTGCCGAGCGGGGCGACCGCCTCGGCGATGCCCGCCTGGGCGAGCGCGATCACGTCGAGATACCCCTCGACGACGATCAGCCGCCCGGCCTTGCGCGCGGCGGGGGCGGCGCGATCGAGATTGTAGAGCGTGCGGCCCTTGTCGAACAGCGGCGTGTCGGGCGAGTTCAGATATTTGGGCTCGCCCGCGCCGATCACGCGCCCGCCGAACGCGATCACCCGCCCGCGCGCGTCGCGGATGGGGATCATCAGCCGGCCGCGAAAGCGGTCATAGGGCTCCTTGTCTTCGACCTGGATCAGCAGCCCGGCCTCGACAAGCATCGCGTCGCCATAGTCCTTCAGCGCGGCACGGAGCTTGCCGCGTGCATCGGGCGCGAAGCCCAGGCCGAATGCTCGGGCGGTCTCCGGGGTGATCCGTCGCTTGTCGAGCAGCGCGCGCGCCTCGGCGCCCTCCAGCCCGTGCAACTGCTCGGCGAACCATTTGGCGGCATCGGCCATCGCCTCGTGGAGCCCATTGGCACGCTCGGCGCGGGCGGCGGCGCGTGGATCGGGGGCGGGGAGGTCGAGCCCGGCGGCGGCGGCGAGCTCCTTCACCGCGTCCATGAAGGGCAGCCCGCGCTGGTCGGTCAGCCAGCGGATCGCATCGCCATGCGCGGAGCAGCCGAAGCAATGGTAGAAGCCCTTGTCGTCATTGACGTAGAAGCTCGGCGTCTTCTCCTGGTGGAACGGGCAGCAGCCCTTGAACTCGCGGCCAGCACGGGTGAGCTTCACGCTCTTGGCGATGAGCGCGGACAGCATGGTGCGGGCGCGGAGTTCGTCAAGGAATTGGGGGGAAAGACTCACCCCGCCAGCGCCGCCTTCACCAAGCCGCTTGCCTTGCTCATGTCGAGCTGCGCCCCGTGGCGCGCCTTCAGCTCGGCCATCAGCCGGCCCATGTCTTTCATCCCCTGGGCGCCGATCTCCGCCTTGATCGCCGCGATCGCCGCCCGCGTCTCGTCCTCGCTCAGCGTGCGGGGCAGGAAGCGCTCGATCACCGCGACTTCGCCCGCCTCGGCATCAGCCAGCTCCTGCCGGCCGCCTTTTTCGTACATTTCGATCGATTCGCGCCGCTTCTTCACCATTTTCTGCAGCACTTCGACCACCAGCACATCATCGTCCGCCGGCGCGCCGCCGGTGCGGGCCTCGATGTCGCGGTTCTTGATCTCGCTCTGGATCAGCCGGATCGCGGCGGTCGTCGGCTTGTCGCCGCCCTTCATCGCCGTCACCAGCGCCGCCTTGATGTCGTCGCGAATCATGCCCCGTTCCTTGTTCGTGTGAATCACCAACCTAGTCGCCCCGGCGCCGGTTTAACAGATTGACGCCCGCTCCCCACGGGTCTAGCGGCGGTGCCTTAGCGACATCGCAACAACCCAACGGAGTGCCCGCCCGCATGGCCGACGCCAAACCCTCGCCCGTGCCCGCAACCCCGCCGGAAGGGGCGACGGGCGTGCTCGTGCTGGCCGATGGCAGCGTGCTCTGGGGCCATGGCTTTGGCGCGCAAGGCGAGGCGGTGGGCGAGGTGTGCTTCCACACCGCGATGACCGGCTATCAGGAGATCATGACCGACCCCAGCTTCGCCGGGCAGATCATCACCTTCACCTTTCCGCACATCGGCAATGTCGGCGCGAACCCCGAGGATATCGAGGCCGACGCCCCCCACGCGCTCGGCATGATCGTGCGCGAGAGCGTGACCGAGCCGAGCAATTTCCGCGCGGTGGAACGGCTCGATGCGTGGATGGAAAAGCACGGCCGGATCGGGCTGGCGGGCATCGACACGCGCGCGCTGACCAAACGCATCCGGGCGGGCGGGGCGCCTAACGGGGTGATCGCGCATAGCCGCACGGGGACGTTCGACCTGCCGGCGCTGCTCGCGATGGCGCGCGCCTGGCCGGGGCTGGAGGGGATGGACCTCGCCAAGGACGTGTCGTGCGCTACCCATTATGGCTGGGCGGGCGGCATCTGGCGGCTGGGCGCGGGCTATGATGAGAGCGCCGTGCTGCCTGGTGCGGCGGGTGCGGCTGCCAAGGGGCGCGATGCTGAAAGCAGCCGCCCCCATGTCGTCGCGATCGATTACGGCTCCAAGCGCAACATCTTCCGCAACCTGGTGCAAGCCGGCGCCCGCGTGACGGTGCTCCCCGCGACCGCCAGCTTCGCCGATGTGATGGCGCTCGATCCCGACGGCTTTTTCCTCTCGAACGGTCCCGGCGACCCCGCCGCGACGGGCGAGTACGCCGTGCCGGTGATCCGCCAGATGCTGGAGACGGGCAAGCCGCTGTTCGGCATCTGCCTCGGCCACCAGCTCTTGGCGCTCGCGATCGGCGCGCGGACGACCAAGATGTTCCAGGGCCATCGCGGTGCCAACCACCCGGTCAAGCGGCTGGCGGACGGAGTGGTCGAGATCACCAGCATGAACCACGGCTTCGCGGTGGAGCGCGAAAGCCTGCCCGAGGGCGTGCGCGAGACGCATGTCTCGCTGTTCGACGGCTCGAACGCGGGGCTGGAGTTGGCGGACAAGCCGGCGTTCAGTGTGCAATATCATCCGGAGGCGAGTCCGGGGCCGCAGGATAGCTTGTATCTGTTCGAGCGGTTCGTGGGGATGATGCAATGATCGACTTGCCGCCGGTCGATCCCAAACGCTTCGCGGTAGAATGGGCGGCGGATCAAGACGTGCTAGAGCGCCTGGCCGCTGACGGAGACAATTCTGCGATTGCCCGCCCAGTCGATGTCAGCTTCAGAGGCCCCCTCGAGGCACTCCATGCACTGGAAATGGCGGCTGAAGAACTGGGTTTCTCCGTTCTCGAAGAAGAACAGTCTGGCGATGGAGATCGATGGCTTTTTCTAGAGCGCGTCCAGACAACCGACGCGCCGTCGATACAAGAGCTGACCGAGACATGCCTCCGGATAGAGGCGTATTTCGGCCTTGAATATGATGGCTGGGGATGCCTGGCCGAGAATGGATCAAGCCACTGATGCCCAAACGCACTGACATTTCCTCCATCCTCGTCATCGGCGCTGGCCCGATCGTCATCGGCCAGGCGTGCGAGTTCGATTATTCGGGCACGCAGGCGATCAAGGCGCTGAAGGAAGAGGGCTATCGCATCGTCCTGGTCAATTCGAACCCGGCGACGATCATGACCGATCCCGAACTGGCCGACGCGACTTATGTCGAGCCGATCACCCCGGCGGTCGTCGCCAAGATCATCGAGGCGGAGCGGCCCGATGCGGTGCTGCCCACGATGGGCGGGCAGACCGCGCTCAACACCGCGCTCGCTTTGTTCCATGACGGCACGCTGGAGAAATTCGGCGTCAAGATGATCGGTGCCGACGCCGAAGCCATCGACAAGGCCGAGGACCGCCGGAAATTCCGGCTGGCGATGGACAAGATCGGGCTCGAATCCGCCCGCTCGGCGATCGCGCATACGCTGGAGGAGGCGTTCGCTGGGCTCGACAAGGTAGGTCTACCGGCGATCATCCGCCCCAGCTTCACCCTCGGCGGCACCGGCGGCGGCGTCGCCTATAACCGCGAGGAATTCGAGGAGATCGTCAAGAAAGGCCTCGACGCGAGCCCGACCACCGAAGTGCTGATCGAGGAATCGCTGCTCGGCTGGAAGGAATATGAGATGGAGGTCGTGCGCGATCGCAACGACAACGCCATCATCATCTGCTCGATCGAGAATGTCGATCCGATGGGGGTGCATACGGGGGACAGCATCACCGTCGCCCCGGCACTGACGCTGACCGACAAGGAATATCAGATCATGCGCAACGCCAGCATCGCGGTGCTGCGCGAGATCGGTGTCGAAACCGGCGGTTCCAACGTGCAGTTCGCGGTCAATCCCAAGGACGGGCGGCTGATCGTGATCGAGATGAACCCGCGCGTCAGCCGCTCCTCGGCGCTCGCCTCCAAGGCGACGGGCTTCCCGATCGCCAAGGTCGCGGCGAAGCTGGCGGTGGGCTATACGCTCGACGAGATCATGAACGATATCACCGGCGCGACCCCGGCCTCGTTCGAGCCGACCATCGATTACGTGGTCACCAAGGTTCCGCGCTTCGCCTTCGAAAAGTTCAAGGGCGCCGAGCCGCTGCTGTCCACCGCGATGAAGTCGGTCGGCGAGGTGATGGCGATCGGGCGCAACATTCACGAGTCGATGCAAAAGGCGTTGCGCGGGCTCGAGACGGGGCTGGCGGGCTTCAACCAGGTCGATGCGCTGGTCGGCGCGAGCCGCGCGGAGATCGAGGCGGCGCTGGCGCGCGCCACGCCCGACCGGCTGCTGGTCGCGGCGCAGGCGCTGCGTGAGGGGTTCAGCGTCGCCGAGGTCCACGCGATCGCCAAATATGATCCCTGGTTCCTCGAGCGCATCGCCGAGATCGTCGCCGCTGAGCAGCAGGTGATCGAGCACGGCCTGCCGCGCGACGCCGCCGGGCTGCGCCGGCTGAAGGCGATGGGCTTTTCGGACAAGCGCCTCGCCTGGCTCGCGCTCAAATCGGTGAACATCCGCGGCGGCATGGCGCGCGGCATCGCGCGCGCGGGCGGACTGGTGCATGAGGCGGTGAAGGCGCTGGCCGGTGGCGTGACCGAGGATGAAGTGCGCGCGCTGCGCCACAAGCTCGGTGTGCGCCCGGTGTTCAAGCGCATCGACACCTGCGCCGCCGAGTTCGACGCCAAGACGCCCTATATGTATTCGACCTACGAAGCCCCGAGCTTCGGCGCGCCCGAGAATGAAAGCGACCCCAGCGACGCGCGCAAGATCGTGATCCTGGGCGGCGGGCCGAACCGCATCGGGCAGGGGATCGAGTTCGATTATTGCTGCTGCCACGCCTGTTTCGCGCTGGCCGACGCCGGGTTCGAGACGATCATGGTCAACTGCAACCCGGAGACCGTCTCGACCGATTACGACACCTCCGACCGGCTCTATTTCGAACCGCTGACCGCCGAGGACGTGCTCGAAATCCTGGAGGTAGAGAAGTCGCGCGGCGAGCTGGTCGGCGTGATCGTCCAGTTCGGTGGGCAGACCCCGCTGAACCTGGCGCAGGCGCTGGAAGATGCGGGCATCCCGATCCTCGGCACCAGTCCCGACGCGATCGACCTGGCCGAGGATCGCGAGCGCTTCGCCGCGATGATCACCAAGCTCGGCCTGCGCCAGCCGGCGAACGGCATCGCCCGCAGCCGCGACGAGGCGGCGGCGGTGGCCGGGCGGATCGGCTATCCGGTGTTGATGCGGCCCAGCTATGTGCTTGGCGGCCGCGCGATGGAAATCGTCGATTCGCTCACCCAGCTCGATGATTATATCCAGACGGCGGTGCAGGTTTCGGGCGACTCGCCGGTGCTGATCGACCAATATCTGCGCGACGCGATCGAAGTGGATGTCGACGCGATTTCGGACGGCGACCAGGTCGTCGTCGCGGGCATCCTCCAGCATATCGAGGAAGCCGGCGTTCATTCGGGCGACAGCGCCTGCTCGATCCCGCCTTATTCGCTGCCGGCCGACATCGTCGACGAGATCGAGCGCCAGACCAAGGCGCTCGCCAAGGCGCTCTCGGTGAAGGGGCTGATGAACATCCAGTTCGCGGTGAAGGACGGGCTGGTTTACCTGATCGAGGTCAACCCGCGCGCGAGCCGCACCGTGCCCTTCGTCGCCAAGGCGATCGGCACCCCGATCGCGAAAATCGCCGCGCGCGTGATGGCGGGGGAGAAGCTTTCCGCGCTGCCCAAGATCGATCGCGGCATCGATTATTATGCGGTGAAGGAAGCGGTGTTTCCGTTCAACCGCTTTCCCGGGATCGATCCGGTGCTCTCGCCCGAGATGAAGTCCACCGGCGAAGTGATGGGGATCGCGCCCGATTTCGCGACGGCCTTCGGCAAGGCGCAGCTCGGGGCCGGCACGGTGCTGCCGAGCGGCGGGACGGTATTTGTCTCGGTGAAGGATAGCGACAAGCCGGTGATCGTGCCCGCCGTGCGCACGCTGATCGAGCTTGGCTTCCAGATCGTCGCGACCGGCGGCACCGCCGCGTTTCTCGAAGGCCAGGGCCTCGCGGTCGAACGGGTCAACAAGGTGGGGCAGGGGCGGCCACATATCGTTGATCGGATCAAGGACGGTGAGATCGCGCTCATCATCAACACCACCGAGGGCTATCAGTCGCTGAAGGAGTCCAAATCGATCCGCGCATCGGCGCTTGCGCAGAAGTTGCCTTACTTCACCACCGCCCCGGCGAGCGTGGAAGCGGCACAGGCCATCGCGGCGCTTGCCCGGCGCCCGCTTGAAGTGAAGCCGCTACAAGCCTATTATGATCGTTCGCACATTTGATTCCGACAATATGGCAATGGTGCGGGCGAGCCGAGGGCGGCGCGCTTGAGGTTCAGGCTTTAAAGGACGCGTAAGGATGGCCACGGTCGAGAAGATGCCGATGCTGGCGGAAGGCTATGACAAGCTGACCGTCGAACTTAGGCGGCTCAAGGAAGAGCGACCGCTGATCGTCGATGCGATCGAGGAAGCCCGCGCGCATGGCGACTTGTCCGAAAACGCCGAATATCATGCGGCGAAGGAACGCCAGGGCCAGATCGAGGCGCAGATCGCCGATATCGAGGACAAATTGAGCCGCGCCCAGGTGATCGATCCCACCACGCTTTCGGGCGACAAGGTGGTGTTCGGCGCCACCGTGACCTTGCTCGACGAGGACGACAAGCCGGTGCGCTACCAGATCGTCGGCCAGACCGAGGCGGACGCGTCCGCCGGGCGGATCAGCTACAACTCGCCGCTCGGCCGGGCGCTGATCGGGCGCCGGGTGGAAGAAGAAGTCGAGGTCACGGTGCCCTCGGGCGATCGTTATTATCTCGTCTCCAAGATCGAGTTCATCTGATTGCGCGGACGCGGGCGCTCCCTATCTCTCGCCGCATGAGCCCGCGTCCCGGCCTGCCGATCCCGGCCACCGCCACCAACATCATCGCTGTCGCGACCGCGGGCATCTCCGCGCTGCTGATCCTCACCAATGGGGTGGGGAGCGCCGGAGTGAGCCTGGGCTTCGTGCCACAGACGCTCACCATGCCGGTGCAGGCGCCGCCCGGGATGTACCTGCTGCCGGTGTGGCTAACGCCGCTCACCGCGACCCTGGTTCACGCCGGCTGGACCCATCTGCTGCTCAACTTGGTGATGCTCGTCTATTGCGGCCAGCAAGTGGAGCGGGCGATCGGGCCTCGGCTGCTGGCGCTGCTCTATGGGGTTGGCGCCTATGCCGCCGCGTTGGGGCAATGGGCGTTCGATCCGGGATCGCTGACACCGATGATCGGGGCAAGCGGTGCCGCGTCGGCGCTGATCGCGGCTTATTCGCTGCTTTACGCCGAGCGGCCCGTGCCGGCCATCGGGCCGATCCCATCGCGCGTGGTGCGCGTCGCCTGGCTCGCCGCCGCCTGGATCGGCATCCAGACGCTGTTCGGCTTCGCGTCCGGGCTGGGCGGCAATTCGATCGCGGTCGGCGCGCATATTGGCGGCTTCTTCGCCGGGCTGGCGCTGGCGCGGCCGCTGCTGCTCTGGCGTTATCGCCGCGCCTGAGGATCGGGCCCGAACAGGAAAGTGAGCGCCTCGGGCAGGCGCGTGGCCCAGGCGGCTTCGTTGTGATGGGCGCCGGGAGCGACCACCAGCTTGATCGCGGCGGGCATGGCGCTCGCCTCCAAGGCCCCCGCCAGCCGTTTGACCGCCGAGACCGACCCCGCGTTCACCCGCTGCGCGAAGGCACGGCGCTCGCTCGGGGCGTCCGCCTCGATCGCCAACTCCGCACTACCCATGCCGACGAAAACGCGCTCCGGCAGCGCATAGGGCGTGGCCGCGTCGCGCAGCAGTTGCCCGTTGCCGACTTGCAGCGAGGGGCTTTCGATCAGCGCCCGGTTGAACAGATCGGGGCGGTGCAGCACCGTCTGGAGCGTCGCGATGCCGCCATAGGATGAGCCGCCCAACCCGCGCGCCTCGCCCAGCTTGTAGCGCGCGCCGGTGAAATCGATCACTTCGCGCAGGAAAGCGATCAGCTTCTCGCCCTCCACTTGCGCTGCGTCCGGATTGAACGGATCGGGGTAGGGGAGATATTCCTGCGCGCGCCGCGCTCCGGCATTGTCGATACCGATGATGATCAGCGGCGGGATCTTGCCCTCGGCGATCAGCCGGCTCGCGACTTCGTCCGCGGTCCATTCCTGGTTGCCGTAGCCGGTGCAGCGATCGAACAGATTCTGCCCGTCGAACATATAGAGTACCGGGTAAGGCTTGGCCGCGTCATAGCCGGGCGGCAGCCAGATGCGCAGCTTGCGGGCGCCGGGAAAAGTCTTGCTCTCGAAATCGACGATGTCGAGCCGGCCTTGCACCGTTGGGCGGCAGGCCGGGTTCTGCTGCGCTGGCGCCGGCGCGGGGCCAAGCCCAAGCAGCGCGAGCGCGGCGGCGGCGGTAAACAGGCTGTGCATGGCGACCCTCCCTAAGTCGACCGGCCTAGCCGAACCTGCGAGGGATGCAAGACTGTATTAGTAAGCTATGGCGCTGGCGCGATCAGATCGGGTTCGAGCAGGCGGTGAAGGTGGACAACCACGAACTTCATCTCGGCGTCATCCACCGTGCGCTGGGCAGCGGCGCGCCAGGCTTTCTCGGCGCTGGCATAATCGGGGAAGATGCCGACGATCTCGATCGAGCCGAGATCGTCGAAATCCAGCGTCTGCGGGTCGCGCACGCGCCCGCCGAAGACGAGGTGAAGCTTGCTCATGGCCGTCCCTGAAGTTTGATCAGAGACGGCCGATAGCGGCTTAGCCCTGATCTTTGAAGCCCTGGCGCGCGCCATCGCGACCGGCCTGCGCGGCGGCCGAGCCCGCGCTCTTGGCCGCGCCGACCACCTGATCGAACAGCTTCTTCGCCTGATCGCGCACCGCGTCGCGGCTGAGGCCGTGATTGGCGAGCTCGGCGACCCCGGCGTCGCGCGCGGCGCGGGCTGCCAGCCCGGCGCCTTCCTTCACCCGCCGGCCGATCGGGCCGAGCAGCTCGGTCTCGCGCTCGGTGCGCGGCAGCAGCGCGCCGGCGAGCACGCCCACCGCGAGGCCGCCGACCAGCACCGAGAGCGGGTTGCCCTCGATCGTGTCGGCGGTGCGCCGGGCGACAGCGGAGGCGCTTTCCTTCACCGCGTCCGCCGCGCTCGCCGCGCTGTCCTTCACCGCGCTCACCGCGCTGGTCGCGCCGCCCTTCACGCTTTCCACCGCCTGGGCGGCGGTATCGCGCACCGCGCCGAGCGTGCCGCTCGACTGGGTTCCGACACCCTGGGCGGGCGCCGCATTCGCTGCTTCGTTGCCGTGCGTGTCCGTCATCGTCCGTCCTTCTCGATGAAATCCTGTGCCTTGCCACCGCGCCGCGCGCGCCAGAAGATGAGGCCCACTATCAGCCCGGCGAGCCCGCCGGCGACCGCGGGGTGCTGGCGCGTCGCCTCGAGCGAGGTCATGCCGAGTTTCAGCGCTTGCTGCCGGGCGCCGTCGGCCGCGTCCTCGGCGAGCGCCTTGGGAGAGAGACGCGCGCGGAGTTCGCCGATCGTCTCCATCAAGCGCGTGCGAGCGCGCGCCGCATCTGCCTTGGCGGCGGCGACTTGGTCGTCCTGGCTCATGGCGTCGCCTCCGCGCTCATCGCCTTGCGCAGCGACGCGGCGCCGATCGCGCCGAGCAGCCCCGCGAGGAGCAAGCTGCCGCCGACCACCGCCAGCGTCGCCCAGCCCGGGCCGATCAGCGTTGCCAGCGTCTCGATCAGCCCGACCAGCAGCGCGATCAGCGCGGCGATGCCGAGCAGCGCGGCGGCGACGAGCAGGATGACGCCGGTGCGCAGCCGCGCGACCCGATCGCTGACCCGCGCCCGCACCAGCCGCAGCTCGGCCTTCGCGTAATCGGCGCCCTCGATCCGCAGCCGCGAGAAGAGCGCGCCGATGCTTTCCTCGCCGCCCCCGATCATGAGCTTAGGCGCCGCTGCCGTCAGCGGGTTCGCTCGCCGCGTCGACGCCCGATTTCACGACGCGGGCGATGACGAAGCCGAGCGCCGCCGCGACGCCGATCGCGATAGCCGGGGATTTGCGGACGAAATCCTGCGCCTCACCGATCAGCTGGTCGATATCCTTGGCCTTCAACTCTTCGGAGAAGGAGCCCAGGCCCTGCGCCGCCGAACGGGCATATTGGCCATATTGGCCGCCCAGCTTCTGTTCGACGGTGCTCGCCGCGTCTTCCATCAGCCGCGCGACTTCGCCCAGCGCGTCGCCGGCGCGGGCCTTGCCAGTGTCAGCGAACTGACGGGCACGATCACCCGCCTGACGCGCGAAATTGCCCGCCTGGTCCTTGAAACTCCCGCCGCCACTGGTTTCTGCGCCGCCGCCGGAGCTCTCGCCGTCGGTCGTGCCGCCATCTGCGCTGGCGGCAGCCTCGAACGCTGTGCCGCCGCTGCCCGCGGCGCCGCTCGTCGTGCCGATTTCGGGACCCGTCTGATCTTGCTCGGCCATATTCCGCCCTTTCCCGTGAGATGCGCCACCAACGGCTGCGCCGCTCAGGCGTTCCCACCTGATTTGCCGCCGCGCCGGCAAGCAGCTAGAGGCGCCGCGACACAAAGCGCGCGCACAAATCTAGGGAGAACGTGCCATGACCGCAATCATCGACATCCACGGCCGGCAGATTATCGACAGCCGCGGCAATCCCACGGTCGAAGTCGATGTGCTGCTGGACGATGGCAGCTTCGGGCGCGCTGCCGTGCCTTCGGGCGCCTCCACCGGCGCGCATGAGGCGGTCGAGCGGCGCGACGGCGATCCGGCGCTTTGGCTCGGCAAGGGCGTGCAGGGCGCGGTCGACGCGGTGAACGCCGATATCGCCGAGGCGTTGCTGGGGATGGAGGCCGAGGACCAGGCCGATATCGACGCGGCGCTGATTGAGTTGGACGGCACGCCCAACAAGAGCCGGTTGGGCGCCAACGCGATCCTGGGGGTGAGCCTCGCGGTCGCCAAGGCGGCGGCGGAGGCGCGCGGGATGCCGCTCTACCGCTATGTCGGCGGGGTGAACGCGCACCTTCTGCCGGTGCCGATGATGAACATCATCAATGGCGGCCAGCATGCGGACAACCCGATCGACTTCCAGGAATTCATGATCGTGCCGGTGGGCGCCGACTCGCTTTATGACGCCGTGCGTTGCGGCTCGGAGATTTTCCATACGCTGAAAAAGGCGCTGCACGCGCAAGGCCTGGCGACGGCGGTGGGCGACGAGGGCGGCTTCGCGCCCAATCTCGCCTCGACCAGCGACGCGCTCGATTTCATCATGAAGGCGGTGGAGCAAGCGGGCTACACGCCGGGCGACGATGTGATGCTCGCGCTCGATTGCGCCGCGACCGAGTTCTTCAAGGACGGCGCCTATCATATCGAGGGCGAGGGTAAGGTGCTCGAACCCGGCGCGATGGCCGAATATCTCGCCGATCTCACCCGGCGCTACCCGATCTTCTCGATCGAGGACGGGATGAGCGAGGATGATTTCGCAGGCTGGAAAGCGCTGACCGACCTGATCGGCGACAAGGTGCAGCTGGTTGGCGACGATCTGTTCGTCACCAACCCCAAGCGGCTCGCCGACGGGATCGAGCGCGGGCTGGCCAATTCGCTGCTCGTGAAGGTGAACCAGATCGGCACCTTGACCGAGACCTTGGCGGCCGTTTCGCTCGCCCAGCGCAGCCGGTACAGTGCCGTGATGTCGCACCGCTCGGGCGAGACCGAGGATGCGACGATCGCCGACTTGGCGGTCGCGACCAATTGCGGGCAGATCAAGACCGGCTCGCTCGCCCGTTCGGACCGTCTCGCCAAATACAACCAGCTGATCCGCATCGAGGAGGAACTGGGCGACATGGCGCGCTACGCCGGGCGGGATGTGCTGAAGCGGTGAGGAGCCAAGGTCCTCCCCGTTTACGGGGAGGGGGACCATTTGCCGCCAGGCAAATGGTGGAGGGGAGACGGCTCGCAAGCCCGCCCTGTGCCCGGCGGCCTACCCCCTCAGTCGCGCTTCGCGCGCCACCTCCCCATGAATGGGGAGGATGAGAAATCGTTCCACCCCCGTTTACGTAGATTCCGCTTGCTTTTGCGGCACGCTTTGCTTGACCCGCGATTCGCGCTCGGGCACAAGAAGGCATGGGGCGCCGGCATAATTTTGCAAAGACTCTGCGGCGTGCCGGTGCGCCCGCGCTGGCGCTGGGCGTAATCGCCTTCTTCGCCACTTATGCCTTGATCGGTGCGAACGGCGTACTCGCTTATGGCGATTACAAGCGCCAGCTCGCCAAGCGCGAGAAGCTGCTTCATGCGCTCGAAGCGCGGCGCCACGTGCTGCAGAACCGCGTCACCCTGCTCGATCCCCGCCACGCCAATCCGGACATGGTGGACGAGCAGGTCCGCCGCCAGCTCAACCTGGCGCACCCGGACGAGGTGATCGTCCCGCTGCGCTGAACGCCGCGCTCGGGAGATTGCGTCGCCCCGCCGCTTGCGCCTATAGCCCAAGTCCTTCCATCCCCAGGAAAGGCTGACCGTGGCCAAAGCACCCGCGCGCCCCCGCAAAAGCGAACCCCTGACCGACAATCGCGAGCGCCCTGACGAACCCCAACGCTACCAGGCCTCGCGCGAGGAACTGCTCGACTTCTACAAGCAGATGCTGCTGATCCGCCGCTTCGAGGAGAAAGCGGGCCAGCTCTATGGGCTGGGCCTGATCGGCGGCTTCTGCCACCTTTATATCGGCCAGGAAGCGGTCGCGGTGGGCCTGCAATCGGCGCTGTCGGAGAAGGACAGCGTGATCACCGGCTATCGTGATCACGGCCATATGCTGCTCTGCGGCATCCCGCCCAAGGACGTGATGGCCGAGCTGACCGGGCGCGCCGCCGGCATCTCCAAGGGTAAGGGCGGCTCGATGCACATGTTCAGCGTCGAGCATAAATTCTATGGCGGGCACGGCATCGTCGGCGCGCAGGTGTCGCTCGGCACGGGCCTTGGCTTCGCGCATAAATATGCGAACGATGGCGGCGCCTGCCTTGCTTATTTCGGTGATGGCGCGGCGAACCAGGGCCAGGTTTATGAAAGCTTCAACATGGCCGAGCTGTGGAAGCTGCCGGTGATCTATGTGATCGAGAACAACCAGTACGCGATGGGCACCAGCGTCAATCGCGCCTCGGCGGAAGACCAGCTGTTCCGCCGCGGCGAAAGCTTCCGCATCCCGGGCATCCAGGTCGATGGCATGGACGTGCTCGCCTGTCGCGGCGCGGCGGAGGAAGCGCTCGCCTGGGTGCGCGCCGGCAAGGGGCCGATCATCCTGGAGATGAAGACCTATCGTTACCGGGGCCACTCGATGTCCGACCCGGCGAAATATCGCAGCCGCGAGGAAGTGCAGGCGGTGCGTGACAAGTCCGATCCGATCGAGGCGGCGAAGAAGGAGCTCGAGGCGCTCGGCGTCGCCGAGGCCGATCTGAAGGCCGCCGAGCAGGAAATCCGCCGGGTGGTGAATGAAGCCGCCGACTTCGCCGAAAGCACCCCCGAGCCCGAACCCGCCGAGCTTTACACCGACGTGCTGGTGGAGACTTATTGAGATGGCGATCGAACTGAAGATGCCCGCTTTGTCGCCCACCATGGAGGAGGGGACGCTCGCCAAATGGCTGGTGAAGGAAGGCGATGCGGTGAAATCGGGCGACATCCTCGCCGAAATCGAGACCGACAAGGCGACGATGGAGTTCGAGGCGGTCGACGAAGGCACCGTCCAGCAGATCCTGATCGCGGAAGGGACCGACAATGTGAAGGTCGGCACCGTGATCGCGCTGATCGCGGGCGAAGGCGAAGCGGCGCAGCCTGACGCGCGCGGCAAGGCGGCGACGCCGGCGGCGGCGGGCACGACGCCCGCGACCGGTGAAGGCGGCGTCCAAACGCCTTCCGATCAAGGCACTGAAGCGATCGCCGACGCGCCCAAGGCGCAGGCGACCGGCACCGCGCAGCTCGTGACCGAGCGCCAGTCGGTCGCGGCCGATCCCGAAATCCCCGCTGGCACCGAGATGGTGAAAGTCACGGTGCGCGAGGCGTTGCGCGACGCGATGGCCGAGGAAATGCGCCGCGACGAGCGCGTGTTCGTGATGGGCGAGGAAGTCGCGCAATATCAGGGCGCCTATAAGGTGACCCAGGGCCTGCTCGACGAATTTGGCGATCGCCGGGTGATCGACACGCCGATCACCGAATATGGCTTCGCCGGCGTCGGCACCGGCGCGGCCATGGGCGGGCTTCGGCCGATCGTCGAGTTCATGACCTTCAACTTCGCGATGCAGGCGATCGATCACATCGTGAACTCGGCCGCCAAGACCAACTATATGTCCGGCGGGCAGATGCGCTGCCCGATCGTGTTCCGCGGTCCCAACGGCGCCGCCAGCCGCGTCGCCGCGCAGCACAGCCAGAATTACGGGCCCTGGTATGCGAGCGTGCCCGGGCTGATCGTGATCGCGCCCTATGACGCGGCTGACGCCAAGGGGCTGCTGAAGGCCGCGATCCGCAGCGAGGATCCGGTCGTGTTCCTGGAAAACGAGCTGCTCTACGGCCGCAGCTTCGAAGTGCCCAAGCTCGACGATCATGTCCTGCCGATCGGCAAGGCGCGGATCGTGCGGCCGGGCAAGGACGTGACGATCGTCAGCTATTCGATCGGCGTCGGCGTCGCGCTCGAAGCCGCCGAGACGCTGGCGGGCGAGGGAATCGATGCGGAGGTGATCGACCTGCGCACGCTGCGCCCGCTCGACAAAGCGACCGTGCTGGCAAGCCTCGCCAAGACCAATCGCATGGTGGTCGCCGAGGAAGGCTGGCCGACCTGTTCGATCGCGAGCGAGATCATGGCGATCGCGATGGAGGACGGGTTCGACGATCTCGACGCGCCGGTGCAACGCGTCGCCAATGAGGATGTGCCGCTGCCTTATGCGGCGAACCTGGAAAAGCTTGCGCTGATCGACGCGGCGCGCGTAGTGAGCGCTGCGAAGAAGGTCTGCTATCGGTAAGGTGGTTGGAGCGATTTCGGAGCAGGTAGCATCAACTGCCGGCTCGGAAATCGCGGTAAATCAATAATCTAGAGCGTCGATCGGCTGCAATCGGATTGACGCTCTAGTCCCGGTCAGCAGCTGCTGACCGGGGCGTTTTCGGTATTGTAGATCTGCGTCAAGTCGCGCCGATCGCGCACCGCCATCGAGGCGATGTCCGTGAAGT
>Ga0310345_10001261_pt1 | contig 29153 bp, 34 predicted proteins | sample HC15DNA20500_MG_FD_204667 | JGI IMG/M metagenome (GOLD analysis project Ga0310345, IMG submission 204667) | Marine microbial communities from station ALOHA, North Pacific Subtropical Gyre - HC15-DNA-20-500_MG | ecosystem: Environmental > Aquatic > Marine > Oceanic | place: Pacific Ocean: North... | reverse complement strand
CATTGTTGGGCGATAATCTAAAAGCGGGCCTTCCTGAATCCAGAACTAGAGAATTGCTCGAGGCAGCCCCATTCGCCAGTGCTCTTGCCTGATCTTGAATGCGATCAACAGGACTAGCTTCGATAATGCTAGGGGCTGCAGCAGCCCCCGCGGTTACAGTGATAATGAGTGCAGCCATCAATCTAGCCATGTTTTGCTAAACTCCGCTTTGGCTTGCTCGGAAAGTGTTTCGATGTATTTCGAGAAATCCATTTTCCCGAGATCCAGCGCTAGGAACTCGTCCAGCGTGAAGCCAGAGCAATCCGGGTGATACTGACGATCGTATGTCGTTGAAGCACGTGTGACGCAGCTCCCAAGCACACGAAGCATACAGGTATCGTAGGTTTGCTCTGAGTAAGTCGACCATGGCTTAGCTGTCAAGGTGACTTCTATGTTAGCCCGGAAATCGCATTCGCCGCTGGAGCATCCTCCCGTCAGAGAAATCGGCGGGCTAGAATTTATGTAGTGGTCAATGTTATCTATTCCGTTTGAAATATCTATTTCGGTCCAATCGCCTGTTTGACAGCTGAAATTTGAGTTGACGCACATCCTCAAGCGGGGGGTCGGGTTGTCAACATTCTGACCGTGTGTATAGGCCTCAAAGTGGACGTTATTATGGCTCCAAGAAAATTCTCCCCATCCTTCTGTAGGGAAGTTGGTTGGCCAATTCATATCAAGAGGAATGTTCATTTGACCGCCTTGTGAAACAGGCCAAGCATGCACATCGTAAGCACATGTTCCATCCTCATAACACCCACCACCAACAACGGTATAGCGATTCAGGGCGCGAATGTGGTGATCTTCCGCCCTAAGTTGGTGTATCTGCCATCCTGGTGAGTACCCAAATATCGGGTGGCCCGGGGGCTCTTGGCATGATTCTGCAGAGCAAATTGCAGCGTAGATGTCTGTATTTGAAGGGCAGTCCAATCCAGTCACCATTGAATCTGCGTAATAAGCCTCGTCATGGCACTCTTCATTCCATTGCCAAAACCTGACAATGTTGCCATTGGCATTCAGTTGGTTTGTCCAACCACCGCTATTTCTGTAGTAATTGAACTCTATGCTGCGGGTCAGTGCGCCACCTGCGTTTTGGCTCGCTAACTCAGCAAGTTGCTGTCTCCCCTGCTCCTGAATGAGGCGAGCTAGCATCGAGTCAAATTCACACCACCGCTGGTAGCGATCCACTTGAGTCTGCGTATTGGCTATGGACCACGGCCTTGTCCAGTGTGAGCAAATTTGTCGCGCATACGCCATGTCCCCTGCGGCGGGCGCGTTATATACATAATCTGCAAGTGTGCAGAGTGTGTTATTGGTCTGAACAAATCCAGGGGTGACTTGTACCGCACGACCAGCCAGGCGTGCCGCTGCAAGCTCTATGTCTTCCATGTCGCAATAGTCTGCACCGACCCCTGTAGCCATGGAGATCAGGGAGCTGGTCAACACCACATCCTCAGGATTGTCCTGGCAACACTGCATGTTCTGTACCGCATTTATCATATCCGCGCCGGCCGCGCCGGCAAGTACAGCACCTAACGGGCCACCAAAGTATGCGGCGAGAGCTGTACCTACTGTCGCGTTGAACTCGATCATTCGACGGAAGTCACCTGTAATTGCACGGCACTCTTTTTCCACTCCAGGGAAAATGCTGAAACCACCGTCGAAGCTGGCTTCTTGAGCAATCATATCCATGATGCCTGCGGCTGCTACAGCATCAGAGAATGCGCCTTCATCGTCTGGCAGCTCAGGCATTATTTCCCATTGGGAGGGGTCACACTTCCCTGATTCTCGACACAGGTAGGTTTGCTGCTGCTCTACACACAGCCCATCAAGTTCTTCTGTGCAGGTGTATTCGGTTATACTGCAATTTGGATCATTATTGCAGCGCGGTGTCTCTCCGATATAGCATCGCTTACTTATAGATTGCCCGACTACATTACCGCTGCCATCAACTATGTCTTCTCGGCTTATTTCTGGGCCACATCCGTATGAGGTTATGCCATCACAAGAAGCCTCAGTTGTTTGCCACTCCTCGATCCACGCATACGGTAATACTGTGTCATATTCAGTATAAGTGGATGGGTATTGCTCATTTCTTCGATTTACAAGCTCCCACTTACTATCGCGCTCTAACGCACCGAGGTCACATGAATTGCTATACGGTAGTCCATAGCATAAGAATTTTCTGGCATATTCCCAGCAGTCACGATTGACTGTTTCTCCACCAATAACCCGCGGGGCAGTGTCCACACACCAACGGTCGACCTCATAGCACTCGGCAAACTGATTAAGATTTGCCTGGGCTCTGTCATGGCCCGCGCTCAAGATGGCTATTAGCGCAAGTCCTGATATGCTTGGTATGTCTTTATTTATCCTCATTTCTTTAACCCACGTCCGGCATTCTTTCTTCAAAGTCACCGCAGCTATCTATCCAGAAATCTTCATAAACATTTTTATTTCTTAGAGTGAAGCTGTGTACGTTGTATCGAACATCGCCTATAGGTTGGTGGTTTCCATTAACATTCCCCCAGTCAATGCTGCAGTGCCCATTGCTGTTGCAACGTATAATGCTGCCGGGATTTGCATTGTAATTTACGCCTTGGGCAAGGTTTGCGAGTGTGACATTTCTATTCCATACAACGCCTGTAACGCAGCCTTCATAACGTATGTCAGCAGATTGAGCATTGTTGCAGGTCAGGCGAAAGGAGCAGCAACTTGATGCACCTGGAACGCAGGGCGCCGAGAACGGCGTGCATTCAAGCTCAGTTCCAACTACTTGTACTTCACGCTTTCTTTCACAGACAAATTCAGCTGTCTCACGCTGTACATCGCACTCCCGGGAATCAGGCTCACACGTGACTATCTGAGTTGGAATATTTACTATGCAAAGGTCAGTTTCTAAAACATCTGGTTCACACTGTCCGTTTCCATCAATATCAAGGAAATCAATCGAACGTGGATCATCGGGGTTGCAAGATACGGGTATGTCACCTTCGGTAAAAAGCTGATCAAACTGTCCCCCTAAACAGTGTGCTCTGTTGTTCGCAAAGTTTTCCCCTGCTCCAAACACTGGGTCGTTCCGAACATCACGGATCGCATTGATAGGATGTCCATCCGTGGCATCGACACGCTGGCTCGCTTGGTTCCGCATGTCATGGCCACCCCAGGCATCGCCATGCAGCTGGTGCATTGTCATCTCGCACTCATTGCTGTTGCAGTCTGCAGAGACCCGGTAGGTGCCCGTCAGAAGCCCCCCGGTGAATGTCGCCTCCCCCCCCGGTGGAACCTGCTGAACGGCCGTGTACCGCTCATCCGTGCAACCGATCCCCTGGGTCAGGGCATCGCAAACAGAAACGCTGAGGGTAGACAGGGAGCCGTTCTGGCTTTGTTCGCAGGACTCAATGGAGACGCGAACGCCTCCCGCCGTGATTCTGGCCCCATCACGGCACCTGAACGATCGCTGCTGCTGCTGAGTCACCTGGATGCCGACCTCCCCGCCAAGCTCACCCGAGGTGCGAGCGTCTTGTAGGCCCAGCGCTTGAGTAGCTGTCCTATAGCTGGCACTAGGATCAAAGCCTTGTGCTCCAATACCCCCGGCAATCCTTCCCGCCTGGCCAGGGTCAGCCAAGGTTGTCGTTGGCGCTACCCATGCGACGGCCAACAATGCCGTCGCCATCAAAGCTGATCCTGTTCGCCAGGCCATGTCATTCCTCCCAAAGGTGATCGATTTCCTGTCCAGCGGGGCCAACCGCGGGTCCAAGGGGTGTGTCATAGACCTCTTGAGCGGTCCCTGAGTACCGCTCTCGAAGCCGCTCAGCATTTCGCTCAGCCAGCTCTGAGGCGACCGACTCCCAATGCGCATCGCTGATCGCGGCCTGCTCGGTGCTCGCTTCTGCACCCTCGCTTCGCAGCGCGGCGATATAGGCATCCGCATTAGGAGCCCCCCGTTTCTGGAACTCCTCTAATGCATATAGGGCGGTCACTGACCCTTGCGCTTTCCAGTAGCTGTCTGGGTCTTCCTCTGGGCAGGCCTGATACGAGAAGGTCCGGTTCGCGTAGAGTCCGTCCCGAGCCTCCGGCTGAAGGCAAACTCCGCGGATGTCCTCCCTTGCCAGGACGATGGTGGGCACGGCATCGACGGCGTAGGCGTCGAACAGGCGAGGGTCGATCTGAATTGGCGCAGTCATACCTCCGGGCTGAAGAACCTCGAGCACGCGCTCCATGGCGAAATCGCGAAGATTCTTGCCCGGCTCTACGCCGCGCAGCACCAGCTCACCTCCTGCCCGCGCTGCGTCGAGGGCATAGGCCCGGATCAAACTCTCAGGCATGGAGAACGAGACGAAGAAGTACAGGCGGTCCTGGTCGCCCAGCTCCAGGCTCTCCCGCAATGCCTGCCACTCGGCTGCCATTGCCGGATCGGCGATGCCGCCCGTTGTCCCTGGCTCGCGGACGTTTTGAATCATCTGCTGGGCCGCCTGGGCACCCGGCTCGGCTGTGGTCCCAGCGTTGCCCAGCATGTCGTCAACGGCTCCCTGAAGCCCCTGGCCCATGGAGGGCTGAGTCAGTGACTGCAGGTGACTGAAGGCGTTGCTGGCGGCCTGATCGGGTGTCGGCTGAGCCAGTGCATGAGATGCAGTCAGTGCGGCGGTGATGGCGATTACAGTGCGCAGCATTGCTTCCCTACCCAGATCATGTAAGCGGAGTCGGTTCGGACGGCGGTATTGGCTGGCGGCATCATCCCCCAGCGGAACTCAGACATGCCGAGTACGGCGGTCTGGTTACTGGCCACCGGCGCTACAGGGTCGATGCGGTACTGGCTGCGGATCATGTTCGGCATGTAGACCGACTGGCACTCAGCCCACGGGCCGATCGTTGAGAGCAGCCCGGCCATGCGGGTCTTCCGCTGCATGTACTTGCCAAGGACGTGGAGATTGCCGCCCTGGGGGGAGCTGTGAGTCGGGCTGGAGCCGGTCAGAGGGTAAGTCACGCCTTGTGAGCCCTGGCACCAGAACATCATGTCGAGGGGCCTTCCTGCGGCTGAGGCAATGGCATCGGGCATGCAAGAGAGCGCCCCAACGGGATTGGCGAACAGAGCAGATTCAGGGAAGGCGATCGAGGTCCATGTGTCGTCCTGCCACGTGTAATCCACCTCTGTCAGGTCCGCCAGGTTGAACCCTGAGGTGTTCATGCAGCCCAGGCTGCTCATCATGTTGAGCGCACTGAACAGCGGGTAGATGTACCAATGCACCTGCATGCGCGTGACGCTGCCGGTGTCTCGGCCTGACCCGTAGGACTGGTTAGAGGTCTGCTCGTCATACCCCGTCAATACCTGTGTGCCACCGAGCGTCGACATGCACCCTGGGGTGCGGGCCACCTCGGCAAGGTACGTCGGCTCCCAGTACGTCATGCCTATGCCTGGGAAGGGAATGCCGAATGGCCCAGGGCAAAGGCAGATGGGGTCCATGTTCATCAGGGAAGGGTTGGAGCCGCCCCCCATGGAAATTCCAGCGATCGTGACGGGGAACATGTTGTTCCAGTTCACGTCATTGATGGGGTTGAAGACAGTCCCCTGGCATGCGGCTGAGCCAGAGAGGGGGGAGGCCGTGGCGCCATGGCTGGTGGCCAGCCCAAGAGCGATACAGGCGGACATGAGAAACCGCTTCATGGCAGGTACTCCTCCAGGGTTTCAACGGCGTAGGGATAGGCGAAGTGAGTCACCTCAACCGCGTGAGGATTGTCGTCTCTGACCCCGGCGAGCGATGGGGTATGCGTGATCCCCAGCCGCCTGAAATGCCATTCTTCGGCGAAGTAGACGGCGCGGCCGATGTCAGTGGCCAGCTCACCGGGATCTCCGGCAGTGGCGATGATGGTGAGATTGATGGGGTGGCGCTCCTTGAGTGCCATGGCGAGTTGCCGTTGATCGTCCACCCTGAGGTCAACCACCAGTAGCCAGTTATCGGGCCTGACGTGTTCGAGTGGATTGACTCGTGTACCCGCCTCGTAGAGCACCCCCCATTGATAGGAGCCATCGGGTTGACGCAACAGCGCCTCAATGTCCTCTTCGAGGGTGTAGGAGGGGTCCACGTGGCGGGTTTCGGTATGCTCCGCTATGGGCAAATACCAGTCGGGAATGTCGCGGGTATGGTGGCGGGCCTGATCAGCAAGACCGTCATTGATGGATGCCCAGTCGACGCCATGGGCTTCAGCCACCATCGCAAGGCGCATGTCAGGCTCCTCGATCTCCCACGTTGGTCCGAGTATCCCAAGGTCTTGGGTATCTGCCATGGCAGTCATGGGGAGCATGACGGCAAGCGCTATCACGCAAACCGTATTTTTACTATACTGTACTACGTTTTCCATTTCTTGAGCCGTTCCAATCTGCGGTAGACGCTACGCTCCGAGATGTTTGCCGCCGCGGCGATCTCAGCTGCCGACAGCCCTTCGCAATGGAGAGCCAGCAGGTTCTCATGCGTCAGGCCGGAACGGGGGGAGCGCTTGGGTAGGTCGATGAGGTGAGCGGACGCTGTGCTGTCAGCCTCCAGGAAGACTTCAGGTTCTGCGTCGTCCTCTTCATGGAGTTCGTCAATGAGATCCGGGATCTTCTCAGCCAGTAGCTCGTACTGCTCAGCACGAGGTTCACTGTCGGCCTGCCCTGCCTTGTGGACTGTGACAGGGAGGATGGTATGGCGCCGCCATGTGCTGACTGCCAGGAACGCCGCCTCCCCTGCATACTTCATGATGGCATCATGGGCATAGCTGGGATCGTATTCCTTCGCCAGCCATGCCAGATACACCTCCTGCTTCATGTCATCAAGCCACTGGCGAGGGATGTGCAGACGGGAGGCGGTCCACCCGACTAGCCGCTCCATCTCAGACGGTGGCTGCTTTGCCAAGTATTCAAAGAGGTTTGCCATGCGAGACGCACTCCTGAATGACCTGATCAACACGCTTGAGCGACACGGGTGTGAGATCAAAATCAGCCTGCCGGCCACCCGGGGCCGAGGCGCCCGCCGGAAGGCGACGACTGACCTGGGACGCCAAATAGGTGAACTGAGAAATAACCACGGCCTGACGCTGAAGGAGATCACCCAGCTTCTCAGGCCAAAGCTGAAAACCAGTGTTTCCATGGCCACCCTCAACGCTTGGGAGAAGGGCGCTATCCCCCGGATGGTGCCTGAGGAACGGCTCATCCAGGTCCTGGGGGAAATCGCTGATGAATATCAAGCCGTCGAGGGTGGCGCCTGGGTCGCCGCTGAGGAGGTCAAAGCCACAGTGGATCGCTGGATGGAAGTCATGACCCCGCGCCAGATTGCGGTCGCCGCGGATGAGGCAGTGACCACCATCCGAAGCTGGGCAACCGGAAAGCATAGGGTTCTGCGCACCAAATGGAACCGGGTGGTTCCATTGGTGGATCAGATGCGTGAGGTCATGAAGTCCCACCAGGATCACCCTTAGGCTTGGCGGGGCTGTTGCCCTGGGCCACTATGCTGCCCAGGGTTACCATTGCCTGATACTGGCCCTTGAGCCCCCTCCTCAGCACCAGTAGCGGCATTTTGATCCGCGCCCTGTTTCTCCTCCTTCGGCTGTTTCGCCTGTTCTCTCAAAAATTTCTTGAATGAGCGGTCTCTGTCCATGAGGTTGTTCAGCATGAGGTCGACCAGATCGCTGGTCGAAACCTTCTCGTCAAATGTGAATTGGTATAGTTCCCTGTACTGTTCCAAACGGATCAGGGTGGATTCGCGAAGCTGAGCTTGCAGCGATTTCTTGGGGTCGTGTTCGACGCGGCCAATGAGCATTAGTGCCTCCTGGGGTATCATGTGGGCGAGGCAATCTTGCCAGTAATGGATTGATGGCCGATAGCCAAGAAAGCCGAAATCTGTTGTCCGGTATAGTTACATTTGAGAAGCGCCGAACATAAGGCGCATGGGGAGAGAGCATGGAAGGCAGCGATAACGAGAACGACCTGAAGAAGGTTCTGGATGCAGGGCAGCGCAAGAAGGGGTCTGGGCCTAAAGGCGGCCAGCGCGGGACGGTCAAGGGGCCTCGATCGGACTATCTCCAGATCACACCCGACACTCCGGGCTACAAGCTCGTCCAGGTGGTTTTTGAGCATGCCGTCAGCAAGGGCGTCTCGCTGTCGGAACTTGCGGAGCATCTCGGGATAGCGGCCAGTACCCTGAGCCATCTCAAGACAGGGCGGCGCCTCGCTAGCTCTCTCGGCCGTGAGGTCGTTGAAAAACTAGCAGAGTGGTTGAACTATCCTGTGCTGGCTGTGTTGATCCTCGCGGAGCAGGTCCAGCTTGAGGACTTCTACTCCCCACGTAATGACCTAGATCGTGCTATCGAGCGTGCCTTGACCTTCATGGCAGATGACCCCGAATGGGGCGGGATGATGCCCAAGGATCTCGTGGGGGCCTCAACTCACATGAAGCTGTGGGCGGTTTGGATGTATGAGCGTGCCACCAAGACACGGTTGATTCCCGGCGGAATCGACTACCTGGACCTGCTCAAGGCCATGGAAGATTTCAGGGCAGAGCACCCGGCCAGCCATTGATGGGGTTGGGCTTCCCTGTCCAGGTAAGTGCCATGACGCCGTTTCCGGGAGTGGCACTCCCCAGGCTGGGGAGACAGGCGGCAGCCCGCCATACGTGATCCATCACGCAACAGCCCTGATTTGATTATAAATACGGGAACCGTTCGAGTTAGGCGCCGTGTAGTCGCCGCCGAATACCCCCTTATCCTCTCCTCCCTCACCCATTGGGTGATTCATAGCTGCCTTATGTGACCGTTTTTCTTGCGGTTTTCCGTGCCGGATAGATGCTTCCGAGCGTGCCGCTAGAGACGGGTGGTGCATTCATTCTGGTGGACTTGGGTGACCGCACCGTTTCACTTCAAGAAGAACATTTCACGAAAGCACATGGGCCGCTCCGCGGCCTGAAAAGGGACGGGCCACGACATGCCTAGCGATGGCCTAATGGAGGTCCGCCAACTGGCCCGATTTGACTTCGTTGGGTTGGTAAGGGGTGTTGCATCACTCTGTCATCGAGAAACACATGGGCCGCTCCGCGGCCTGAAAAGGGACGAGCCTCGACATGCCTAGCCATTGCCTATGCCGATCTCGCCAACTGGCCCAAATTGACTTCGTTCCATCACGCTGCGCGTGCCTCGAAAGCGCCAGCATGGCTGCGGTGGCATGGACTTCCCCACACCCCGAACGGCACACACTTCCACGGGGCTGCGCGTGCCTCGAAAGCGCCAGCATGGCTGCGGTGGCATGGACTTCCCCACACCCCGAACGGCACACACTTCCACGGGGCTGCGCGTGCCTAGAAAGCGGCCGCAGACGCATGGTGACAAGACAAGACGCTAGCCAGAGGCACGAACGCTTCAGGTACTCATCCCTACGCATACTAGAGCATCCATTCGTACCACTCGCGGGCAACACCCAGAGCCCCACCCGTGGGTGTCTTGATCCCCCCTAACCCAGCTTCCACACCTACCCTTCACATCGCCCTGTCTGCCTATGCCCAGTAGCACTTCCCCGCTCCCCGTACAGGCACAAAAAAAGGCTCGGATGCATGATCCCGAGCCCCCTGAAACCCCTCCCTATGACCACTCCCATGGTCAGTCAGTAACGCACCTTATGGACCGCTTTCATCGTGGTGGTAGCCCAACTCTGGGCGGTAGTGGCGAGCTGTGCCGATGGCCTTGTTGATGCGCTTCAGGTGTTCGATGAAACGGGCTCTGCGCTCGATCAATACCAACGCTTCTGCGATCAGATCGCGAGCTTCCTGAGGGACGGTTTTGGCTCTTGCAGCGACCCCCGGGCGCTGAACCCGGGCCGCGTGCCATGTCGACGCCGAGGTACGGCTATGCTGTTGTCGGTTGACCCACTTCTGCCATACCGGATGCGGACATCCCAGACATCCATACCCACACCGATTCAGGTCTAGTAGCACCGCCCCGTGAGCGCGTGGCTGTGCTTCCCGGATACGCTCGCCCAAGTCGATCAACTGCTGGTTGTACTCCTTCATGATGGCTTGTATGTCATCGGTCAGCGCCCCCACCATGGCATCGGCTTCTACGGCCAGTTCAGCGCGGTCTACCTTGCGCCGGGAACGGCTCTTGCTGACGTACTCTGCTGTGCTTGTCTCGTGGTCCATGGCCTGCTTCATCCTCATACCCGCGTCACGTTCTCGTGGCCCTCCAATGCGGCTCAACCGGTGTCATCGGTTAGCACGTCAGATGCCCGTCTAGCGAGTTTGTGAGCCCGTCCTTGGGCAGGGGGAAATCGTCCTTTTCGTGTGTCATTGGTGATCGTCTGACTTGTGTTCTTGCCCCGTCCAGGGGGTGCCCGGCGGGGCCTCGGCGGCGTGCTACTGCGGGTGCTCGTTGAGGAACTGTCGGCAGGCCGCCACCAGTGTCCGGCAGTCGTCAGGGAGCTTCACCCGGTAGCGCTTTGCTGCGGCTTCGGCAGCGGCGATCATCTTGGGGGTCGGGGCCTTGCTCCCCATGTGTTTGTCGATGAATGCCTTGCACGCCTGAAAGGTGGTCAGCTCACCATTCAGGGTGACGCCGTGCTCGTCGGCGAGGCGCAGCGCCAGTGCCTTCATCTTGTCGGTGGGCGGGGCCGGATGCTGCATCGCTTCATCCAGGAAGGTGCGGCATACGTCAAAGCTGGTTTCGATGCCTTCAGGCAGGGTCAGATTGCGCGAGGCGGCGATTTTCCTGGCGGCGGTCAGCATGTTCTCGGTCGGTCCATTGCGCGTGTCAGTGATGGCCTCTGGGGCGTCCTCGACATCCTCGATGACCTCCTCGATCCGCTGCGTGATGAACGCTCGCTGAGCATTGATGAAAGCGTCTCGGCGCTGCCTGGCCTCGGTGTCGTTGGCGGCGTTCTGGATCGCATCGAGTTCACGCTCCCAGCGGGCAGTCACTCTGACCTCGGATAGCATGCTGGGCGTGTTGTCGATGAATGCACGGCCTCGCGGGGTGGAGACGATCAGCTGCTGTTTCCCCTGGCGCTGGGTGGCGATGTACTCGCGGTCAAACAGGGTCTGGATCACCGTGTCCCGGGTGGCGGGAGTACCGATGCCCTCGGCCTTGCGCAGCAGCTCGGCATCCTCGCCTTCAGCGTGCCGACCGGCGTGGAGCATGGCGTTCAGAAGCGTGTCGACTGTGTAGTGTTTCGGGGGCTCTGTGCGGGACTCGTGGAAGCGTACTGCCTCGATGGGCGTGCTGGCGCCGGTGACCAGCGGGGGCAGGTCTTTGGGGGCCTTGGGGTCGCCAAAGGCGCTCATCCAGCCCGGGTCGATCGTGCGCTTGAAGGTGCCGCTGAACAGGGCGGGCTGGCGTTGGAGAACGTCCTCGACCTCGACGCTCGCGGCAACCTTCATGGCCTCGATGGAGGCCGGGGGCAGCAGGGCCTGTATGAACTGTCGGGCGCACGCCAGGTAGACCAGTTGCTCTGCCTGGGAGTGGGCGGACAGGTCCGGTGTCTTGGTGGTGGGGATGATGCCGTGGTGGTTCATCGGCTTGTCGGTGAAGCAGCGTGGCCGAGGGGCGTTGGAGTCCTCCAGGCAGTGCCGGCGGCCGGCGACCCGGGCGGCCGGCATCAGGCTGTCATCGGCCTTGGCGGCGCCACCCAGGATGCCCAGCAGGTCGCGGCGATTGAACAGGCTGGCGGGTAGTTCGCCATGCTCGGTTCGGGGGTAGGTCAGGTAGCCCGCTGTACGCATGGCGTCGGCGGCCTTGAGCGTCTGCGAGGCGGTCAGCCCGTGCTGTTTGGCCATGTCCCGCTGCAGCGCCGTGAGACTGTAGGGCAGCGGCGGATGCTTGGCGGTGGTCTTGGTCTCGGCCTCGAGGATCTGTGCTGTGCTGGCGCTCTCCAGGCGCTGTGCGAAGGCCTGCATGGCGTCCCGGTCCAGGAACAGCGGCTTGCCTTCCTCCTGGAGCCGGAGGCCCTTGGCACCCTCGAACGGTGGAGCTGGCGCATAGGTCAGCTCGCCCCCGCCCAGGGTGATCTTGGCCTGGTAGTGGTCGACCGGAACGAATCCTTCAATGGTGCGGTCACGGGCGACAATCAGCCCCAGCGTGGCTGACTGCACGCGCCCGGCCGACACCACCCCGGCCTTGCCTTTCCCCTTCGCCAGGTCGTCCCCCATCAAGCCGGCACGCGCCGCGGCGGTGTAGGCCCGGACAAGGTACTGCCAGAGCCCGTCAGCGTTCGCTCTGGCCTGCTGGGCTCGCCAGAAGGTGATGGTCTCGTGACCCTCACGCAGGCGCTTGGCGGCGGCCTGAATGTCGCCCGCCTCCATCGAGCCGGTGAGCCACATCCGCTTCACGCTACCCCGGTACTTGGCGTACTCCAGGATCTCGTAGCCAATGGCCTCCCCTTCGCGGTCGGGGTCCGTCGCCAACCACACTTCCTTGGCCTGGGAGAGGGCCTGTTTCAGGTTGCCCAGGTACTTGCGGCCTCGGTCGGTCGGCGTGTGCGGGAAGACGGTCGGCAGCGGCAGCAGGCTGCGCGGATCGCGCCAATTCGCCTCGGGCGTCAGGGTGGCGGGCTCTTCAGGCGCCAGCAGGTGCCCTGCCGCCCAGACCAGAGTGATGGCCGTCCCGTTCCAATGGCCCGTGTAGCGGTTCCCGTCACGCTTCAGCCCCAACGCGGGGGCTATCTTGTCCGCTTGATCGCTGTGCTTTTCACACAGAATGAGTGCTTGTGTCGTCATGCGTTTCTTCTGGTGTTGGTGGTTGGCCAGCGCCGGTTGTGGCGCCCGTGGTATCGACTGATGACGATACGGCGGCTTTCCATTACTCGGGGTGTTGCAAAGCTAGAAAGTGTCGTCTAGTATAGTAACACATGACGGGGCGACAGGTAGCGCCCCACCAGATTCAGCGGAGTGCGCCCGCAAGCTCCTCTCTCTCCCCTGGCGCGGCTTCGGGGATGCGCATAAGCCGCCTAGTCGTCCCGTTTCGGCGGGGCTACCGGAGAGTCCACTGGGAGCCTCATGGCTTCTCTCTCACTCTCACCTCAGTGGGCTCTCCCGTAGCGGATCAGCGCTATGCAGTCGGGCGTGGCCCGGGCGTGCTGACAGGCCACGCCGTCATGGATGAGTCTGTTCTTCCTTGCCCTTAATGCTTCGCCCGGTTCCCCACCGGGCGTTTTTTTTGGCGTGGAGGCGTGATGGAGAACAACGAGACCTTGAGCGGGACGGTGGCGGCCGTGCGCTATACCGGCGACGAGGGGTTCCAGATCCTGACGGTGCGCGATGCCCAGGAGCAGGAGGTGGTCCTGGTTGCGGTCTGCCAGCCGCTGCATGAAGGCGAGTGCGTCGAGGCCACCGGCCAGTGGACGACCCATCCGCGGTTCGGCCGTCAGTTCAAGGCCGATCGCCTCGTGACCCGGGTGCCCCAGGAGGCCAAGGCCCTGCAGGCGTACCTGGCTAGCGGGAAGGTGGATGGCATCGGCCCCAAGTTCGCCGCCCGGCTTGCCCGGCACTTCGGTGACGCGCTGCGCGATGCCCTCGGTGACCCTCAGGTGCTGCAGCAGGTGTCCGGCATCGGCAAGAAGAGGGCGGCGCGGATCGCCACCAGCTGGAACGAGTATCAAGAGGCACGGGAGGCACTGATCTTCCTTCAGGGGCATGGCCTGGGTGCGTCCCGGGCCATGGCCGTCTTCCGCAAGCTGGGGGAGGAGACCATCGCCAAGGTCACCGCCAACCCCTACCGGACCCTCCTCACCATCCGTGGTATCGGCTTTCGCATCGCCGACACCCTCGCCCTATCACTCGGCTTCGAGCCGACCCACCGTGACCGGATCAGCGCCGGGCTGCGCCATGTGGTCGATGCACGATCCGCCTCGGGACATACCCTGGCCTCGGAGGAGGTGCTGGCCTCAGAGGGGGCCGCGCTCCTCGAGGTGCCCGTGGACCGGGTGGCCTCGGTGGTGGGAATGCTGCTGGCGCACGACAAACTGCAGCGTGTGGACGGCGGGCTGGTGGGGTTGCCTGCCCTACTCCGAGCCGAGCAGCGGCTGGCTGAGGCCCTGCTGGCGCGGGCGGAACCCTGGGACGATACGCGGCTGGCGCAGGTGGACGGGCAGCTGTCGGATGGCCGCGTGCTGAGTGAAGAGCAACGTGAGGCCCTGGTGACCTGCCTCGCCTACGGGGTGGCGGTACTCACCGGGGGGCCGGGGGTCGGCAAGACAACAGTGACTCAGGTGCTGGCGCAGTCCCTGGACGATGCGGGCTACTCGCTGGCGCTGTGCGCCCCGACCGGGCGGGCGGCACGGCGCATGGCTGAGGCCACCGGGCGGGAGGCCTCCACCATTCATCGTCTCTTGGAAGCTGGCGCCAATGGCTTCGGGCGCAACGCCGAGAACCCGATCGAAGCGGACGTGGTGATCATCGATGAGGCGTCGATGGTGGATGTGGTGCTGTTCTGTGCGCTCGTCGTGGCCCTGCCTGAGCGCTGTCGGCTGTACATCATCGGGGATCAGGATCAGCTGGCCTCGGTTGGCCCGGGGAACGTGCTGCGCGATGTGATCGCCTCGGAGCGAGTGCCGGTCGCCCGGTTGACCCAGATCCGCCGTCAGGGGGAAGGCTCCCAGATCATCGTCCAGGCGCATGCCGTCAACCGCGGACAACCGCCGGAGTCGGTGCCGGGCAGTGACTTCCTGGTGGTCGAGGTGCCGGAGGATGGCGGCGCTGAGCGGGTGCTGCAGGAGGCCTTCCGTGTGGCCACCCAGGAGGTGCCGGCGCTGGGCTTTGATCCCCTGCATGACGTGCAGGTGCTGACCCCAATGCACGGTGGCCCAGTCGGCACCCGGGCGCTCAATGAGGCGTTGCGCGAGTTCCACATCCCCAATGGCCGCGGCTCGGTGACCATCAACGGCCGGCGCTGGGCGCAAGGGGACAAGGTGGTGCAGACGGAGAACGACTATCAGCGCGAGGTGTTCAACGGCGACCTGGGCTACGTCACCGACGCGGACCCTGAGGAGAAGACCGTGGCGGGCCAGTTCGAGGGGCGCGAGGTGCTGTTCACCAGCGATGCCCTTGGGAAGCTCCAGCTCGCCTATGCCATGACTGGCCACAAGGCCCAGGGCTCGGAGTTCCCGGTGGTGATCCTGCCGCTGGCGCGATCGCACTGGCACATGCTGGAGCGCCAGTGGCTCTACACCAGCATCACCCGGGGCAAGCAGCTGGTGGTGCTGGTCGGCCACCGCTCGGCGATCAACCGGGCGGCCCGGCATGTCACCGGCCGGCGCCGGCAAACCTCGCTGCCGCTGTGGCTGCGCCAACCACCGGCAGCCACGACAACCCATGACCCTTACCAAGCAGGAGAGGCCTGATGGCTGAAACCTATATCCCGATGGCCCGCTGGGGCCGTGACCATTGGCGGTGCCTGGCCTATGTGGAGGCCGTGGCCGTGGAGATGGCCGGCTTCCAGGTGGGTGCCGACCCGCGCATGACAGCCAACCGCCGGCACTTCCGCATCCTGGCCGACCACTGCCCGCGTCCGCGGCGCCCGAACCACCCGCCCCGCCCCGGCCTGGTCATGCAGCCCGAGTACGCCACCCGGCTGGCCGATGGCTCGCAGCCCGATCCGGCGCATGACGACTGGTGCTGTGTTCAGGACATGGCGGCCGAGGGCCTGTTTACCGCCGGCCCCGATCGCGTGCAGCCCGGGGAGACCCTGCATCTCAGTGAGCGCGGGCTGGCGCTGGCGGCCGATCTGCGCCAGCACAAGGCAGCAGGACACCCCATCGGCGCGTTCCGTCGCGGCCAGGACAACCTCGAGGAGGCCGTATGCCCGGCTTGACCCTTCTACTGCTGGCGCTGTGGCTGGGCTTGCTCACCACCGGCCTCTACATGGTGGCCCTGCTGGTGCTGGGAAAGCGCAGCTGGCGCGATCGCAAATTCGTGAAGCACTGGATGTGGCTGTGGGCCGCCTTGCTCGTGGTCTCCACGGTGATCCACATGTGGGGGCCGCGAGAAGAACCGGCGCCCGAGCCGACACCGGCGCCAGCCCCGGTGCTGTCCGATGAGCTGGCCTCGGGGATCGTGATCCCTCGGCCGGTGACCTATTCGATGTAAGCGCGAGCGACCTCGGTTCGTCCTGGACAGGGGGAAGGTGGGGGTCGCGGTGACGAGATGATGAGGGACTGCAGGTGATGACCACGACAACTCGAGCCCACTGGAGCCACCGACTGCCGGCGCTGGCCGTGCTGCTGGGGGCGATCACATTGCTCCAGGTGCATGCCATTCAGTTCTGGATGGAGTTCGTCGGCCCTATGGGCTGGGCCTGGGCGGTGCTCCTGGAGGGCGTGGCCGTGTGGCTCTGGTCTCAGCGGCAGGCCCTGCGCCGCATGCTGGCGCTGGTGACGAGCCTGCTGGCGCTGGCCGGGCCTCTCTATGCGGTGTGTGAGCCCCTGGTCGAGGAGTGGCAGTCCGCGGGCAGCCGTGACGCCGGCCGTGAGCTGCGCATCGAACAGCTGCAGCGGGAGGCGGCCCGCCTCGAGGAGACTATCGCGACGTTCCGGGCCAACAGCGAGGCCCGTGCTGGCTGGCTCGAGCCCATCCAGGTGGCCCAGGCCCGCCTTCAGGAGGTCGACCATGAGCTGGCGGGCCTCGTGGCCGAGCCGTCCGCCCAGGCCCTGTCCTGGCGCCAGCAAGCGCTGGTGGTGATGCAGGCGCTGGCGCTGGTGATCTTCCAACTGGCGGCCGTGCTCGCGGTCACCTCACTGGCCCGGCGGCGCCAGCCGGTGCCGGCCGATCTCGGAAGTGTCAGTGCCTCCCCTACCCCTACGAGCAGACAGGTGTGCGTTGCACCTCAGGACATGGGGATGGGCGGTGCCATGGCGTCCCCCCTGGCCACCGATGAGGCGCCGTGCAACCTCGATGCCGAGCTGGGTGCGCCCGGCATGAGTGAGATGAACGATGACGACGAGCTGGCGATGGCCAAGGGCCACTTCACGTATGCCGATATTGTCGAGCTGCGTGGCGCCCTGAACCAGCTGCTCGAGGAGCGCGAGATCACGCAGGCAGCCTTCTGCCGCGGCCATGGCATCTCGCCTCGGGATCTCTCGCTGCTGCAACGCCATGAGGAGCGCTGTAGCGCGGGGGAGCGAACGATCTCAGCCACCGCACTGGAGCGGCTGGCCCGGACTCTCCGGGACACCGCCGCGGGGCGAGTCGCAACGTAGGAGGGATGGCGATGGCCACCAGACTGCAGACCGTGAATCCGTCACAGCCGCCGGCAACGAGTGAGTCGCTGAAGAGCCGGCTGGACGCCTACTACCGCCACCGGGCTGTCATTGAGCGCGACCTCAAGCAGGCCGGCATCACCAACACCGCGCCCCTGGACCTGGCTGACCGCATCATCGAGGACGCCATGCAGTCCGCCTATGCCTGCATGCTCAGCGCCCACCGCATGGCACACGCCGGGCTCGCCCAGGGCAAACAAGAACACCACCGGAGGCAGCGAGATGCCGAAAATCAGTCACCGCAGGGGTGAGCTGCTGGCGTTGTCCAGCGGCGGCGCCAGCTCCTACGAATGCAGCGGGCTCTACCGCGTGCTGAATGACCTCAGCCTGGGCGACCTGGCCGAGCAGTATTGCCGCCAGGCCGCTTACCGGGATCGGACTCTGCAAGCCCTCAACAAGGGGCTGCTCTCGATCGAGGAGATCACCCTCCTCGAGGCCCAGGGGATCTACAACCACCGGGATGCCTCAGCCCAGGGGTTCGGGCACTACCTGATCAGCCGCGGCTACGTGCAGCTGGTGATGATCCACGAGGTTCACTGTGGGGCCGGGTTCTCGCCTGACCTTGTGCGCGAGTCGGCCGATGCCCGAGCGAACACCCTCGAGCAGCTTCAGCAGAGGTCCGCATGAACGCCATTGGTGCCCACCCCACTGTGCAAGCGAGACCGGGAGGCCAGATGTCCCAGCGCAGTCCCTGCCCCATGTGCGCCAGCGACCAGACCCCTGATTACCTGAGCCGTCAGACCGAGTGGTTTCACTCGCATTGGCTGGCCTGCCAGCGCTGCGGTTACCAGACCGCCACCCACACGAGCTACGAGGATGCCGTGCGTGATTGGAACAAGGCCTCGCTGGGTCGGCAGGCCGAGGAAGCTGGGCTACTGGTGCCGGCCGTCCAGGTGTTCTCCATGCGTGACCTCGAGCTGCTGGAGTCGCTGCAGATGCAGGTGCCCGAGGGCGACTGTGCGCGGACCTACCTCGTGTCCCGAGACACCCTCGAGCGCTGGAAAGAGATCGCCCGCTTGGGAAGGGATGAGGTGGATGCTTCGCTGGCGCCAGCCGTGGCCTCGGTGGAGCGGGAGATCGCTGCGCTTCTCCAGGCTCAGCAGGACAACGACTGAGGTGCCCCGATGACCCGTGACGGCTTTATCACCAACCCCAGGCTTGGCCAGCCCGGCTGTCTGATCACCCCGCGGCGGCTGATCGAGCAGGCCGAAGCGCTGGCGACTCCCGGCAGCGGGCAGCACTACGAGCTGTTCCACGCCCGTGTGGTCGACCAGCTGCGTGGCTGGTGCGATGCCCTGGCGAACCCCGACGACCGCGAGGCGTTGCGCTTGGCGGCTGGGCAACGCGGCTACGCCTTCGATGACGACAGCCTACGTGCGGCAGCTGAGTCCGAGAGCGACCTACTGCGCGAGCTGCAGGCCGACATGCTGTGACCCTTTAACTGACCACCCCACCAGAGCGAGACCCCCTGAATGGCAACCTGCTTGTTTCATGTCACTGGGCCGACGCAGGCCTACCGGATCGCGGCCAGTGGCCGCTACGCCCCCTTGTCCGTTGACCCGATGAACACGGACGCCTGCCTCAACCTGTTCGCCACATCCGTTCGGGGCGAGCCCATCACGCATGCACCGGACAGGCAGCTGATGGAGGGCACCGGCGCCGCCCTGGTTGTGGAGTGGTCTGGCCCTGAGGAGATCATGCGCACGTGGTCCGAGACTCCGCCACAGCGCGACGTGCTCTATCACCAGCCCTGGGATGCGCACAAAAGCGAAGATCCACTGGCCACGCCGGAGGCCTACTACCGCAGCCTGGTGCTGGCCGGCACCGAGCAGCACCTCTCGATCGTGGGCTTCCGCCTCGATGAGGACCGGGTGAAGGAGGCCTGGATCTTCGGAGTGTTGCCGAGCGAGGTGATGGGAGCTTGGCGGCTGGCGCCGGAGGTGGTGCGCCGTGCTGTAGCGGGCTATGGCGTCCAGCGCATGCAGGCGGCGATGCAGCGCCTGATAGGCACCGGTCGCCCGTTGGTGGTGGAGGGCGCCTGATGGTGTCGAGAGCCCATGCCGGTGAGCGGGAGGCCTGGTGCCCGGTGGAGGTCTACCCGCTCCAGAGGGCGCCTTTCTGACGAGGCGCCCTGACTTCGCCTGAGCGCTGCTCAGGCTGACCTGGGGCCACAGGCCCCGATGACCTCGGGCGTCGGATGGCGCCCTCACAACCAGAACTGAAGGGATAACACTATGCAGAAGCGGAACCTGATTGCCATCCTGCCGGCCGCGGCGATGCTGACTCTTGCCGGCTGTGGTGGTGACAGTGCCGTGGTCTCTAACCTCAAGGAACAGGCGTTCCCGGCGGACTCGAGCCTGACCTATGAGCAGGCCCTGGATCGCCGTGCCGTCTGCGCCAGCACTAGCTGGGAGGTGAACGAGGACAACCGGGGCCGTGAGGTGGTCCGCTATGAGTGCGACCTGAAGGGGGTGGACGATTTCAACGACGAGTTTGCTGCTGAGAGTGGCCTTGAGCCGGATGAGCTGTCGTTGATGAGCGGTGCGATCCATGCCATTGAGTGGTTCCACAACGATGGTGAGTACCGCCTGAGCGATACCCGCATTGACCTCTACACCGATGGCGAGGTGGACGACACGATCGAGCTGAACCAGCGGATCTCGTTCCACATTGCTCTCGAGGACCGTGTGGATGGGCTCAAAGGCCTGCTGATGGCGATCAACGAGGCCCAGAGCCCCTGGGGCTGGTAAGGCCTACCTCTCGACCCCGTGAGCCAACAAGGCCCCCGTCATCGGGGGCCTTGCCGTTTCTGGATCACTGGCCATTCTCTGCCAGGGCGCTTTCGATACTTCGCCGGGCGCGATTGCGGAGAAATGGCTGGGCCTTGGTGGCGCCCTCGAGCCAGGCAGCGTAGTTGTCGACCAGATCCACGGCACCGTCAGGGTCAGTCTCAAGGTCGGCGATGATGGCGCATACGGTCAGAGTCTGGCCGAGCGAGCTGGTCTGGGCCACAGCTGCCCTCTCCTGCGCCAGCATCTCCTCGATGCTGTCTACCTCCCCTTTCGCCTCGCCGGGGGCCGCGGCGAGGACCAGATCCGCGATCGCATCGCCGAACAGCCGCCGGATGTCCTCCCCGGTTACCGCGGTTTGCTCAATCGCTGGCAGCAGCCAGGCGACTGCCCGGGTGTCTGGTGTCGAGAGGCCTGCCTGCTCGAGCAGTTGGAGCATCACCTGTGTCGGGGACGGTTTTGGCTCTGGCGCCCAGAGCCCCGCTATCTCCAGTACAGCTTGATGCGCCAGCGCTGGAACTGCCTGAGGAAGATCGGGATGCCCGGGGCAGAGTTCCGATCCATCGCACGCTCCGAGGCTGTACAGACGGGCCTGGATGTCTACGGGGATGGTGTCGCTTGGCAATGTCACTATTGGCTCTCCGTGTCGTGTCACCTGCAGCTTATCGAGAGGTGACGGGGGTGAAAGGGGCTTTTGGTAAGTATGGGTAACCCTGTAGCCGGGGGCTTCGACTCTCTCGCGCATGTTTCGCATGCGAAACAAGGTTCCCCCTTGCCAGGGGCTGGTTATGCCCCTGTGAGCCTGGCGTCCGTGGAGGTACGTGCCTGGTGCAGGTGAAAGCACGTGCCCGTGAGGTGGCATCCCTGAAACCACGAGCCCGGCGTCCGTGGAGGTACGTGCTTGGTGCAGGTGAAAGCACGTGCCCGTGAGGTGGCATCCCTGAAACCACGAGCCCGGCGTCCGTGGAGGTACGTGCCCGGTGCAGGTGAAAGCACGTGCCCGTGAGGTGGCATCCCTGAAACCACGGGCCTGGCGTCCGTGGAAGTACGTGCCCGGTGCAGGTGAAAGCACGTGCCGTCATGGCTGCTACAGCGCGATGGATGATGGATGTTGTTTCGAATGCGGAACAAAGGCCCCGGCTCCCCGGGGCCTGTCTGGGTGGGCCTAGCCCACCATCTCCAGCTGGAACTCATTGCTGGCCAGCTCGGGTCGGCCGCCGTGGTAGGCCCACTGCATGATGCCTTCCTCTCGCAGCCGGGCCACGGCGGTGAGGCGGCGGTCCAGCTCAGCCCGACGAGTCGCCGGGATGCTGACGACCCCGCGGATGAGCAGTGAATTGGCCACGGCTTCCGGGGAGCCCTCGACACGTCCTGCCAGCTGGTCGCCCTCGATGCTCAGCATCTCCATGGCGCCCTCGGGGTCGACCTCGAGGCGGGGGCTGGCGCTGCCGCTGATGCCGGCGTTGGCCATGAGCGGGGTCACCAGAGAGCCCAAGGTCTCCCCTTCCAGGGGGTGCAGGGACTGGCCGCCGGCCTGAACCGGTTGCGCGGTGCTGGCGCTGGGGATCGGGTAGCGCTTGCCCTGGTGATGCACCTCAACCCAGGCGCGGGTGGCCTCCCAGGGGCGCAGCTGGAGCCCGCGGATCGCCCAGGACCACTCGATGGCCACCAGCTCCTGAGGGGTGATGATCTGGAAGGCCGGTGCCTCGGAGCGCTCCATCTCCTCGGCGTCGATGGTCAGGCAGGCCCGCAGCAGGTTCAGCAGCGCCTCACCGCTGTAGCCGGCCGCGCTGATGTTGATGGCGCCGCCATCCTTGATGTCGGTGCCGATGAAGTTCCGGGCGCCCACGTCATGACGCAGGGTGACGATGTACTGGCGCAGCGCCAGCAGCGGCTCCATCTCGGGATGGTCCTTGGCCATGTTGGTCAGGCTCTCGTCGGACTTCCCGGCGTAAGGACACGTCCAGCAGCCGGTGCGTGCCCCACACGGGGTCCGCTTGCCGCTGTCGCCCACGATAGAGCACTCACCGTTGGCGCTGTTGTAGACCTCGAGCACATCCGCCAGGGTGGCGGCGTAGCTGGGGAAAGGCCCTCCCTGTCCAAGGGGCTGGGCGAACAGGATGTAGTCCCAGACATCGCTGGTGGTCCAGTCGGCGATCGGGTAGGCCAGGAGGCGACCCTGGTGCTCAACCACGCTGCTGGCGGCGCCCTGGTCCTGCATGTTGGCGGCACGACGAGCGGACTCCTCGAATCGGCTGCCGAGCAGAGTGACCTGCCGCACTTCCTTGGGAAGGGACTTGGCGTGCTGGCGCTTGAGCGTGTCGATCGGCTTGATCTTCCAGTCCACGGAGCAGTATTGGCTCTGCCCTTCGCTGGGCCAGGCCATTTGCCGGCGCCCACCCAGCACGCTGACCTGCCAGCTCTCAGCCAGGCTCGGCATCGCCCACTTCGCCTGGAGCGGGATCGCATGCGCCCTGCCGAAGGCACGCATGGCGCCCAGGTGCTGGCCCACGTGGCGCTCGATCACGGGGTTTTCGATGCCGGTGTTGGAGGTGGCGACAAGGTGCTCGACATCGGCCGGCAGGCGGCCTTCCTGCGCCAGCTCGGCCAGGGCTGCCAGTGCCAGGCTGGCCACCACGGTTGAGTCCTTGCCACCTGAATAGGCGACCAAGAGGGAGGTCGGTTGCTCCATGACGATCGCCTTGAGTTGATCGATCGCGTGACGGACCCGCTCGGGCAGCGGCTGTGCCGCTGCCTCGAGGGCGGTCGGAGTGGCTGACTCGGTGTGCAGGTTGATCGCCAGGTTCATGGTTCGCTTCCCCTTGTCGCTCGTTGTTCTGTTAGGCCTGGGGGCCTTCAAAGACTTGCCCGACCAGCTGGGCGCCCTCGGCGGTGTACTCGATGACTCCGCACTTCTCGCCAGCTGTGAGCCGCTTGGCCATTTTCTCGGCTTCGATCTCGGCGCGTTCCTTGACCGGATAGGTCTGGGTGCTGATGGGCATCCATTGGCTGCCCGGCTCGCTGTGGATGGAGAAGCCGGCGACGACATAGAGCGGGTGCATGATGTTCAGGGTCATGGCGGGTGCCTCGTGCTGGTGGTGGTCGTCTAGGGGTTAAAGGCGCTTCACGATGTCGTTGGCTGTCTCGGACGTGGCCATGATCCGACCTGTCTTGTGCCACCGCTCGGCGATGCCGGAGCTGGCGTACTGGCCGACACAGTTGAAGTCATGCCGGGCTGAGATCCGCTCAACGATGACCCGCTCGCCGCCTCGAGTGAGGTATTCGCCGGGCTCATTCACGATGGCCGGGAGGGAGAACAGGGGGATGAAGTAAGTCGTCATCTGATGTCTTCCTGTGCTGGGTTCCTGTGGTGGAGGCCCCTCCACCTGATGACTACCATTCTAGTGTGCATTGCACACTTTATCAAGAGCAGCGCACACTTTTTTATTACTCATCCCCTGGGGTTATGGGTGGCTCCAAATATGATAAATGGACCTTTCTGGCTTACTGGTCATCTTGAAATGGTGTGCATTGCACATTATGATGATTCACATGACTGACCCCGCGATGGGAGGAGATATGTCGAACGACACGAAGCGCGAGCGCCAGCTGGCAGAGATCAGAGGCCATGCCGAGATTCAGCGCCTGATCCGCGACAATGAAGAGGTGGCCCAGCTGGAGCCCTGGTGCGCGGTGGAAATCCATCAAGCGGTGGCGCACTTGCTTGACCTGGAGCTGGACCTCAAAGACCGTGCGCTGTTTGCCGAGCTGGAGGCGTTTTTCAATGCTCCACTGGCGCCGGAGCAGCCCCTCAGTGCTCTCGAGCGGGCGCGTGCGAGGTGGGGCCTCGAGGCCTAACCGATCAGCGCGGCGGCGGTCGTCGCCGATCCCCATTGGATTCACCGCTGGCTAGGCTGGCGGCTTGATGCGAGAGACACGAATGAGCCAACCCGACACATCCAATAACGAGGCCCTGCGCCAGCTGATGGAGCGCCATGGCCTGAAGCAGGAGCACGTGGCAACTCTTACCGGCTACAGCGTGGAGACCGTGAAGGGATGGTTCGCCGCCCCGCAGTCGACCCGCTTCCGCATGGTTCGCAAGCCGGTGCTGGAGTCTGTGCGCCGGGCCATCGAGCTGGGTGAGCACTACAACCTAGAGGGGGTGAAAATCCCCAAGCCGAAGGACTGAGCCCGACGCAGCCATCGGGCAAGAGCATGAGCAAAGGAGTCGACATCATGGGAGCGGCGATCGCGCAGTACCGGTCCATGCCAGAGGAAGCGTTGCGGCGAGAGTGCATCCGCCTCGCTAGGTGTGTCGCACGGCTTGAGGGCGAGAAGGCCTTGGCTGAGGCGCGGCGTGACCACTGGTTCCGAGAGCGGGAAGCTGCCTTGGATGAAATCGAGCAGCTGCGGCCGAGCGTTTGAATCTGGAGGGTGACGTGTCTGAGATCGGATTCCATGAACGCCTGAAGGACTACCCGAGGACAGTCCCAGGGAAGGATGTGCGGATCACCATGACGGCTCGGTTCCGGGATGTCGTGGAGGACAACCTCATTCGGGCCGAATACCGGCGCAGGGTCCGGTGCCAGGCCTGCGTCAAGTCGATCTGCCGAACGTGCCGTGCCCCCTACCTCTCCCAGACAGCGCCCATGGCGGGTGACCCATCGTGTCGCGCCTGCGGGGGGACGGGCATAGAGGGTTTTAAGCCATACACCACGGAGCATTGCTCCAAATGCGACGGGCAGGGCCTGGTGGACCAGCGGGAGCGCATCAAAGTGGCAGTACGGCCACCTCACATCGATAGCTCAAGGTTCGTCATTAAGGTGAAGGGCCGTGGTAGCGAAGGCCTGAATGGTGGGGAGAATGGTGCCCTTCACATTGAGGTCGAGGTGAAGGCGCCTCGCGGATTCAAGGTGGACGGGAAGCATCTCAGGGCGCCGGTGGAGGTGCCTTACCTGGCCATGGTGCTACCGGTTGAGGTGGATTACCCGACCCTCGAGGGCATAAAGCGCTACCCCTTCATCGACAACTACACGCCTGGCGCCCCGCTCTTTTTCCGGGGTCGGGGCGGTTACACCCACGGTGACCCCAATCGGGGCAACATCCGCTATGACGTTAAGCTGGTAGGTAGCGACCTGGAGAAGCTGGCCGCTGAGCGCATCCAGGAGCTTGAGTCGGGCCGAGAGGAAGAGGTCCGCCAGGCGCGGGACGAGACAATCAAGGCTCTGACGACAGACCTGCTGCCGGCGATCGATGGGCTCGAGAAGGCGATCGGCAGCATGACCGGGCCGGGAGACGCCGCCCACCGACAGGGGCTCGAAATGATCATCCAGATGCAGCGGGAGGCCCTGGCTCAGCACGGCGTTGAGGTGATCCCCGCCGAGCGCCAGCGGTTTGACCCTGAGCGTCATGAGGCGGTGGGCATCGACCACAACACTGGCCTCGGGAAAGGGGTGGTGACGGAAGTGCTCCAGACGGGCTACAGCTATGCCGGCCGCCTGCTGCGCCCTCCCCTCGTCAAGGTTAGTGGATAAGCGATAGGCCCAGGCATCACATTCACCCGCCCTTGTCATCCACGGCGCATGCAACCTCACTGGCAGGCTGGTTGTCATTTGATACACTGATTGCGTATCAAATGATACGAGGAGGGGTTATGGAAGCCGCGATCAAAGAGTATCGGCCGAAGGTGAAGCGCCGAAAGGACGACTTCTGGAAGGCCCTTGGCCTTCCCCAGCGTGGCGCCAAGCTGCATGAGGCGCTGAGTGAGGGCGTCTCATACAAGGTCTACATCAAGCTCACCGAAGCCTCTGGCCTCGAGAGTAAGGAGCTGGCGCGGTATGTGGTCATCCCCCCGGCAACCCTGAAGCGCCGTGCTGTCACTGGCTACTTCAAGCCGGCCGAGGGTGATCGGCTGTACCGTTTCGCTGAGGTCTACAAGAGTGCGGTGGACCTGTTCGAGGGCGACAAGGCAAAGGCGAAGGAATGGCTCCTCAGCCCAGTGCGTGGGCTGGGCGGCCGCCGCCCGGTGGAGATGGTAGCAACAACTGCTGGCGCTGAAGCTGTCCTGGACCTGATCGGTCGACTTGAGCACGGCGTCTTCGCGTGAGCACGGTGCGCGGCTATCGGCTCGTCAAGCGGAAGTGGCTTCAGGCGGCCTTCGATGGTGAGGGCGCCCGCCTGTACGGCGGCCGGTGGAATAGCAAGGGTAAGGCCTGTGTGTACCTTGCTAGCGCTGAATCCCTGGCCATGCTCGAGGTGATGGTTCACCTGGAAGACAACCAGCTGCTGAAGGAGTATGCGCTCCTGGAGGTGACGTTCCCGGAAGAGGTGCTGATGCAGCTCCCGGAGGACGTGTTGCCTGCTGACTGGCGAGCTGAGCCGGCGCCGCCCTCCACTGCCGAGATCGGTGACGACTGGCTTGAGGGGCGGTCGAGCCTGGCGCTGGCGGTTCCGAGCGTCGTCGCGCCCAGGGAAATGAACTACCTCCTCAACCCTGAGCACCCCGACTTCCAGGCGATGGTGGATAGCGCCAAAGAGGTCGATTTCTCCCCGGATAGGCGCCTGTAGCCCATCCCCCTCCCTGGATAGGGGAAGGTGTAAGCCTCCCGCCTGTTGCCTGGCTTGCAGCAAGCCTGCCGCCTCCCCGATACTGTCTGCATGTACAGTAGAAGGAGACCGTCATGCTGACCCCATATCCTGCTGGCGCTTCATGCTCGAGCGAGCAGTCAAGCAGCCATATCGACATCCTGGGCCAGTCCGCAGGCCAGTCTCGCCATACCCTGCCGCTGATGAGCGGCGAGGTGCGGGCGGGCTTTCCTATCCACGCTGATGCGGAGCTGGATCGCGTTCTGGACCTCACCGAGCACCTGATCCCGCACCCCAGCGCCAGCTATTTCTGCCGTGCCAAGGGCGACAGCATGGTGGGGTTTGGCCTCTATGATTCAGACCTGTTGATCATAGACCGGTCGCTGACACCGGTGACGGGCGACATCATCGTGGTGGCCCTGGACGGCGAGCTGACCTGCAAGCAGCTGGGGCGCTGGCATGGCCAGCCAGCTCTGTTATCGGGCAACCCGGCCTACCCGCCCATTGCCCTGGGCGGCGTGGAATGTGAGGTCTGGGGCGTGGTGACACACAACATCCATGCCCACCGCGGCCGGGGTCGGCGGTGATATTACATCTGGATATAAACAACTTTTATTGCAGCGCCTACAGAGTATTCATGCCGTGGCTGGAAGGGCGCCCGGTGGGAGTGCTCTCATCGGGAGACGGCTGCCTGGTTGCCCGATCGAACGAGCTGAAGGCGCTGGGGGTGCCCAACGGCATCCCGGTGTTCCAGCTGGCGCCGGAGGTACGCCGGCAGACAGTGCTGCTGAGTTCGGCCTACGCCCTGTTCGGGGAGATGTCGCGCCGTGTAGTGGCCACCGTGCGAGCGTCGACTGGTAGAGTTCAGGTATACAGTTGCGATGAACTTTTCGCTGACGCCTCTGGCCTCTCCTGCGAGGCCCTGCAAGCCCATGCCGAGCAGCTGCGTCACACCGTCCAACGCAACACCGGCCTCCCTGTCTCGATCGGCGTAGCGGCCTCGCGCACGCTTGCCAAAGTGGCCACCGGCATCGCCAAGAAGCAGCCCGCCTTCAGGGGTGTCTGTGTTCTCGAGGCCGATCATCCAGCGACCCTGGCCCACCTCGGGAAGATGCCGGCCACCGATCTCTGGGGGGTGGCCTCACGAACGGGCGAGAAGCTGGCGAGGCTGGGTATCAGGACAGCGCTGGCGCTCAGAGAGGCCGACCCCAAGGCGATCCGTCAGCGCTTTGGCGTGGTCCTCGAGCGGACGCTCTGGGAGCTGCGCGGCTTGGATGTGATCCAGCCGGACGACATCGATCAGAAGCGGCAGAACATCATGACCAGCCGGACCTTTGGCCAGGCGACCGGCGACCTGGCGGACCTCCAGGAGGCCGTGAGAACCCATGCTCAAGCGGGCGCGGCGAAGGCCAGGCGCCAGCAGTCTGTGGCCAGGGCCGTGATGGTGTTCCTGTCGACCCCTCGGTTTCGCAGTGACCTGCCTCAGGACTACCCGAGTGTGACGCTCCCCCTGCCCCGCCCCACCGATGACAGCCGCCTGATCGTGGCCACGGCGCAACGGGCGCTCGCCATGATCTACCGGCCGGGCTACCAATATGCGAAAGCGGGCGTGATGCTGATCGACCTCGCCGATCGCGAGGGCTTGCAGCTGGATTGGCTGGAGGCCCAGGAGCCTGAGACCCAGCGCCAGCAATCGGCGCAGCTGATGAAGGTGATGGATGCGGTCAACCGGGAGTTCGGGCGAGGAACGCTGTCCTTGGGCGGGGAAAGGCCCCAGCAGAGCTGGCGCCAGAGGACTCAGCGGCCGACACCTCGCTTCCTGACCTCGTGGGACGAGTTGCCGGTGATCAGGATGGGGTGAGGCCACCCCGGGCGCCTGCGGGCCTCACAGGTGGCTCAGGGGGCGCTGGTCGGGGTTGATGTCATCCAGGAGGCTTCCCAGCTCGGCGAGAGCTTCCTCGTAGCTGGCATGGACAGATTCGGTGGACACGAGATGCCCCAGGTTTACTTGATCTCGGAGGACCAGCAGCATGCCGGGTTCCCGGTCTCGGGTCAGCACATCGACGTTGCCCCAGAGGTTTTCGCGGCTGACGGCGTAGCTCAACATGCTCATGAAGTGGTCACGATCGTGGCGGATCTGGATGGTAGCCATGGTCACGGTATCCTGTGGGGTGAGGGCTTGCTGGCGCTGGGTCGGTCTCAGGTGATCAAGACGCGACAGGCTTACTGCTTGGGGGAAGCGGCTTTGAGCAACCTCGGGTAGGCGATGCAGCCCCCGATAATCGTCACTGCGAGCACGATCTGTGCGTATGTCAGGAGCGTGGCGGTGCCATCGAATACCTCTTGGCCGAGGGCTCTGAGGGAGATCAGAAAATAGAGGGTATCCGGATTAAGTGGTAGATGGAGCCCCTTGCTCCTTCGAACCCTTAACTCTTCCAGAAGGTTGATAGATCGACGCCGTAGTTTTTCTCAGGCTC